>Ga0129313_1000201_pt1 | contig 59028 bp, 52 predicted proteins | sample O1105metagenome_FD_94436 | JGI IMG/M metagenome (GOLD analysis project Ga0129313, IMG submission 94436) | Orangutan group fecal microbial communities from fecal samples from Wisconsin, USA - O1105 metagenome | ecosystem: Host-associated > Mammals > Digestive system > Large intestine > Fecal...
GGATAGCTTTATTGCTTCATCTTTGAATGATTTGTCGTATTGCATTTTTCTCACCTTCCTATGCATTGATAATATCATAGATTTGGTGAGTTTTGCGACTCTACTTTAATGATAGCACTCCACCATTACCATGGACTGTCAGGAACTAAAATATGCAAAGTGGGTACAGCGGGAAGAAATTGTGCTTCAGCCGGGGGATTTCAGTCTGACAAATGAAATGATGCGCAGATTCAAAGAAGGGAACGAAGTATAAAAAAGTGATTCATAAAAAATAAAAAAAGTGTTGACACCATACAAAATCTGTGGTAGATTATAACTTGCGTAAAGCGAACAACAAAGAAGAGTATCCACTCTCACCTTAGCGCAATCGGGCGACTAACGGTTTGATATTGAATTTTATAATACCAGAGATAGGTATTGTATGCAATAGATAGTGGATAGTCTGTAGCTATTCACTATTTTTTTATTGGAGGTGCACAACAATTAGCGATTTAATGATTAACGAACAAATCCGCGACAGAGAGGTACGCGTGGTTAGCGAGAGTGGGGAACAGTTAGGAATAATGTCAGCAAGAGATGCTATGAAGCTGGCACAGGAAGCGGAACTGGATCTGGTTAAAATCGCTCCGACAGCGAAACCGCCGGTTTGTAAGATTATCGATTATGGTAAGTTCAGATACGAACAGGCAAGAAAAGAAAAAGAAGCAAAGAAAAAGCAGAGAACTGTCGAGGTTAAGGAAGTGCGTCTTTCACCGAATATTGACACTAACGACCTGAACACGAAGATGAATAACGCTAGAAAATTTATCTCAAAAGGAAATAAAGTAAAAGTTACACTTCGTTTCCGTGGTAGAGAGATGGCTCATATGCAGCAGAGCAAACATATTCTTGACGATTTCGCTGAGAGGATGAAAGATGTTGCTGTCATTGAAAAGCCGGCAAAACTTGAAGGCAGAAGCCTGAGCATGGTTTTAACTGAAAAACGTTAAAAATAAATTATCTATATTAAGGAGGAAAACATCATGCCAAAAATTAAAACAAATAGAGCTGCTGCAAAGCGCTTCAAAACAACAGCTACAGGTAAACTTAAAAGAAACAAAGCTTACAAGAGCCATATCTTAACAAAGAAGTCTACTAAGAGAAAAAGAAATCTTAGACAGTCAACTATCACAGATTCTACAAATGTAAAGAACATGAAGAAAGTATTACCATATCTCTAAGATTTGGCAGGAAGATAGAAGGAGGATTAAGTAATGGCAAGAGTAAAAGGCGGAATGAACGCTAAGAAGAAACACAATAGAACTTTGAAACTGGCTAAAGGATACAGAGGAGCTCGTTCTAAACAGTACAGAATCGCAAAACAGTCTGTAATGAGAGCCCTTACATCAGCATACGCAGGAAGAAAGCAGAAAAAACGTCAGATGCGTCAGCTTTGGATCGCTCGTATCAACGCAGCTGCAAGAATGAATGGTCTTTCTTACAGCAAGCTTATGCACGGACTTAAAGTTGCCGGTGTAGATATGAACAGAAAGATGCTTGCTGAAATGGCAGTTAATGATGCAGCTGGATTCGCAGCTGTAGCTGAAGTTGCTAAAAAGGCACTTGCATAATTAAATCAGACGATTTCGTATAGAGTTTGAGAGAAGAGGGAAAACCTTGTGGAGAGAATCCGCAAGGTTTTTTTTGTGCATAAATTTGAGCGATGAAGGTTGTGGTGGGCAAAAGATAGAAAAATAATCGTTCAGATTCAAGTTGTGCAAATCATTCCGATGAGCCTCTGAGGGCGAAAATTATGTCAGCAAAGGCTTCCACAATTTTTGAGTCTCATCTCCATTGCACAAAATAGAATCTGAACGATTATTTTTCTATCCTTTGCCCATTCAACGTTATCGAATGATAGTATTTTTGCTACACTATAGGGGAAGACTTGTTTGTGGATTCCATGGTGGAGTGATGATGAAAAGTTTGTTGAAAAATATTTTTATTTATCTGTTGGGTGTTGTTATAACAACAGAATGAGATTTGTTTGTGGGGTAGAATGAGTGGGTAAAGTTAAAGGAATATAAATTCTAAAAAAGTTGAAGTTAAATTTTAAGGAGGATATAAAAGTATGATTCGTAGAATTATTCAGATAGATGAGGAGAAGTGTAATGGATGTGGGGCTTGTGCGAAGGCTTGTCATGAGGGGGCTATTTCTATGGTGAATGGGAAGGCGAAGCTGATGAGAGATGATTATTGCGACGGGCTGGGAGACTGTCTGCCGAATTGTCCGGTGGATGCCATTCATTTTGTAGAGCGTGAGGCGGCGGCTTATGATGCGGAGGCTGTGAAGCAGAATATGCTTAAAAAGCAGCAGGAAGAGGCTGCAAAGCAGAATGCGGGAGAAGGACCTAAAGCACCGGTAAAACCATTTGCAGGGGGATGTCCTGGAACCCGTATGCGTATGATGAACAGAGGGGAGAGTACGCAGAATACAGAGAGTGAAGAGGAAGGCAGGGAGACGGCGAAAAGCGTGAATAAGAGTATGCTTTCCCAGTGGCCGGTACAGATTAAGCTTGCACCGGTAAATGCACCGTATTTTGATGGGGCGAAGCTTCTGATCGCCGCAGACTGCAGTGCCTATGCTTATGGAGATTTTCATAATCGTTTTATTAAAGGGCATGTGACCTTGATCGGATGTCCAAAGCTGGATAATGTGGATTATTCGGAGAAGCTGACGGAGATTATTAAGAACAATAATATTAAGAGTGTGACGATCGTGCGGATGGAAGTGCCGTGCTGTGGAGGCCTCGAGATGGCGGCAAAGAAAGCACTCAGGGAAAGTGGTAAATTTATCCCGTGGCAGGTTGTGACCTTGTCACTTGACGGACAGATCATTGATGAATAATATTAGTAAAATAAAGTGATTTCATTACAGAAAACAGCATATGAAGTATGCTGCGGTAAATCTGTAGAGACTGTAAAAGGGCAAAGAAAAAGGCTGAAAAGTTATAAAACTTTTCGGCCTTTTTGATGCGATTACTAATGTGTTCGTACATATTCTTTGATTGCATTAAAGCTTTCTTTGCTGATTACATGTTCCATCTGGCAGGCATCATCGGTAGCGATCTCCTCCGGCACACCGAGTTCAATCAGCCATTTAGAAATAAATTCATGACGTTCATAGATCATGTTCGCGATCTCTTTTCCTGAATCGGTCAGATAGATAAAACCTGCATCTGTTACGGTAATATGATTCTCCTGACGAAGCTTCTTCATGGCGATGCTGACACTTGATTTTTTGAAACCAAGTTCATTTGCGATATCTACGGAGCGTACGACAGGTAATTTTTTACTTAACATCAATATTGCTTCAAGATAATTTTCGGATGATTCATTTTTAGCCATTTATTCCGGTCACCTCACTATTCATTCTTATACCTAATAGGATACCATGGATTGTATTTTTTTTCAAATAATATTGTTCTGTAAATGCTCTTTTTGTGCAGAAAGTAGAAGTTATAACTATTAAAAGTAAGAGCTGAACAGCAAAAATGAGAAAAGAAAAACAAAGGTTTTTTAAAACTTAAAAAAACACTTGACAACGCACAAATGTTAGAATATACTAACTATTGAACCAAAGTTGGTAATGAAAAAAATTATCATTCAAAATTCCAAATACGCAAAAGAACAGGAGGTAGCGATTATGCCTTTAACGATGGCGAATATTGGTGAAGTAAATGAAATCAAGAGAATTGGTGGAAATGAAGAAACAAGGCGATTCCTTGCGAATCTCGGATTTGTAGCAGGTGCAGAGATTACAGTTGTTTCTGCAATCGGTGGTAACGTGATCGTGAACATCAAGGATTCACGTGTTGCGGTTAATTCTGATATGGCGCGGCATATCATGATCTAGCCTCTGGCTGGTCGGCTGGTCCGCTGTATATATATTCTGTATTACGAAGCTTAAAGGAAAGGAGATACGACAATGACTTTAGGTGATGCAAAGGTTGGAAGCACTGTTGTTGTGACCAAGATTGAAGGAGACGGAGCTTACAAACGCCGTATTATGGACATGGGCATAACAAAAGGAAGCGAGCTGTACATCAGAAAAGTTGCGCCTCTCGGTGATCCTGTTGAGATTACTGTAAGAGGATATGAACTTACAGTAAGAAAAGATGATGCACAGTGTGTGCAGGTAAAATAGCATATACATAATTATGCATGAGAGTAGTACAACAAGGAGGTAAAAAGGAATGGCAATTAAAATTGCACTTGCCGGAAACCCGAACTGCGGTAAAACTACCATGTTTAACGCGCTCACAGGAGCCAACCAGTATGTTGGTAACTGGCCAGGGGTTACTGTAGAGAAAAAAGAGGGTAAATTAAAAAGTAAAAAGACAAAGGAAGAAGTTATCGTAACTGACCTTCCGGGTATCTATTCAATGTCTCCATATACACTGGAAGAGGTTGTCAGCCGTGACTATGTGCTGAAAGAAAATCCGGATGTGATCATTGATCTGGTGGATGCAACCAATATTGAACGTAACCTGTATCTGACAACTCAGCTGATCGAGACAGGTGTTCCGGTTGTTATTGCACTGAACATGGCAGATCTTCTTGCGAAGAGAGGAATCAAGATCGATGTGAAGAGACTTTCAATGTTACTTGACTGTCCGATCATCGAGACATCTGCGCTGAAAGGTGAGGGGCTTGACAAACTGATCGATGAAGCAGTAAAAGTTGCTAAGAAGTCAGAAATCGATCTTCCGAAAGATATCTTCTCAGCAGAGCTGGAAGGTGCTGTAGCAGAAGTTAAGAGCGTTCTTCCGGATTCTGTTTCAGAAGAGAAGAAGAGATGGTACGCTGTTAAATTCCTTGAGAATGACAGCAAGGTAGTAGAGAGCATGAAACTTTCCGGTGTGGCAGCCCAGACGGTAGAAGCACAGAGAAAAGCTCTTGAAAAGAAACACGACGATGATATGGAAAGCATTGTAACAGACGAACGTTACAAATTCATCCAGAAGATTGTTTCAACAACTGTTCAGAAGGGAAAAGAAAAGCTTACAACTTCTGACAAGATCGACCGTATCGTTACGAACCGGTTCCTCGGAATCCCGATCTTTATGCTGGTAATGTGGGCCGTATATTATGTTTCTGTAACAACAGTCGGTACCTTTGTAACAGACTGGACAAATGATGTATTTGTAGTAGCGATTCAGGATGCAGCAACAAGCGCACTTTCAGCGATCGGTGCCGGTGACATGGTTATGGGACTTGTTGTTGATGGTATCATCGGCGGTCTTGGAGCAGTACTTGGTTTCGTACCACAGATGGCAATCCTGTTCCTCTTCCTGTCTATCCTTGAAGACTGCGGATACATGGTTCGTATCGCGTTCGTCATGGACCGTGTGTTCAGACATTTCGGACTTTCAGGAAAGAGCTTTATCCCGCTTCTGATTTCATCAGGCTGCGGTATTCCTGGAATCATGGCTTCTAAGACTATTGAACAGGACAATGACAGACGTCTTACAATTATGACAGCAACCTTTATCCCATGTGGAGCTAAACTTCCGGTTATCGCTCTGATGGGTGGTGTTATTTCCGGTGAAGTAGCAGGATATCAGGAAAGCTCATTTATCGCACCGCTTATGTATTTCATTGGAATCGTAGCAGTACTTGTGGCTGCGATCATCCTGAAGAAGACAAAACCGTTCTCAGGAAAACCTGCACCGTTTGTAATGGAACTTCCACAGTACCATATTCCACAGGCTAAGACAGTTCTCCTTCATGTATGGGAAAGACTGAAAGGCTTCATCATCAAAGCCGGAACAATCCTGTTCCTTGCCTGCGTAGTGATGTGGTTCCTTGGCGGATTCGGATTCGTAGACGGAAGCTTCGGTATGGTAGAAGACAGTGCAGACAGCCTTATGGCAATGATCGGTGGCGTGATCGCACCGCTCTTTGCACCACTTGGATTTGGCGAATGGCAGCCGGTAGCAGCTTCTATCTCTGGATTTACAGCAAAAGAAGCAATTGTTTCAACAATGGGTGTACTTGCTAACGTATCTGGTGATACTGAAGATGCAGTGAACGTAGCAGCTGGTGTTGCATCTTGGTTCCCAAGCTCAATTGCAGCATTTTCATTCCTGATGTTCAACCTTCTGGATTCTCCTTGTCTTGCAGCAATCGCTACAATGGCACAGCAGATGCAGTCCAGAAAATGGTTCTGGTTCGCAATCCTCTTCCAGAACATCTTCGCTTACATCGTATGCCTCTGTGTATATCAGATCGGTTCATTCGTAACAGGCGGAGCATTCGGAGTTGGTACAGCAGTAGGATTTATCCTTCTTATCGGAATCCTCTTCATGCTGTTCAGACCAGATCCGTATAAAAACCAGAAAGTTTATTCAAAACGTTCTGTAAACGCATAAGATTTATAAGAACTTTAAGGCGGAAGCCGGATGCAGAAGCCTGTGTCCGGCTTCCAGTGTAAAAGAAAGAACAGGTGAAGGTTTATGATCGCTAATATTGTGATACTCGCACTGATTGCAGGATATTGTATTTTTCTGATCCGTAAAGGATATAAAAACCATAAAGAAGGGAAACCTGTCGGATGCGCGGGCTGTAGCGGAAATTGCAGTTCCTGCAGTGGATGCAGCAGTAAGGCCGCACCGAAGAAGAAAGACTGAAAGGCGGGGAGAATATGGGAAATTCATCAGGCTCTATGTTCTACGCTTTCGGTGCGATCCTGATCATTTATCTCGTAGGAGTCAGTATTTATCAATTGGTCTTGTGGATAAAGAAATGGCGTGAACGCCGGAAGGATGAGGAATAACATGGTTGATGTAATTATTATTCTGATCGTGATCGTACTTCTTATTTTTGCATTAAAGGGTACGCTGAAACATTTTAAAGGGGAAAGTCCTTGCTGTGGCGGCGGATCCGGAACGATCATGACAGATATTGAAGATAAGGTGCTGGATAACCCGGCAATCGGTAACAAGACAGTGAAGATTTCCGGTATGCATTGTGAGCATTGCGTAAAAAGTGTAACGGAAGCAATCAACAAAATCGAAGGTGCATCTGCAAAGGTGGATCTCAAAAAAGAAGAAGCAGTTGTAAGCTATGACAGAGAAATCAATGATGATGATCTGAAAAAAGCTGTCGAGGAAGCAGGATTTAAGGTAGTTGATATCAGAGCCTAACAGGTGACAGCATGGAAAGGGGCTATCATGGACGCGAAAGAAAGAATAATCGAGCAGCTGAAAAGAAGTGGCTGCAGGGTTACGAAGCAGCGGCTCATGCTGATCGATGTTATTTTGGAAGGAAAATGTAATTGCTGCAAGGAAATTTATTATCAGGCGTCTCTGAAGGATCCGAGTATCGGACCGGCGACGGTATACCGTATGGTCAATACGCTGGAGCAGATCGGAGCGATCAGCCGCAAGAATATGTACCGTATTTCGGATAAGGGCTGCAAAATGGAATACATGATCGAGCTGGAGGACGGAACAGTTCTTGATCTTCCGGAGGATAAATGGACGGCAGTGATCAAATCTGGGCTGGATGTCTGTGGATTTTCAGACGGACAGAATGTAAGAAACATCACACTTAAAGAAGCATAACATTGCAAAAAAACGTTCCGGGACGGAACGGTTCGGATATGGAGGCAGGTACCGTGGTTGTATCTGTCTCTTTTAGATACCGGAGAATGAGTTTCCTCTATATAAATATGGATATAGGTAACTGTGGAAAGTTGTGTAAAAATTAAGATGAAAATAGCGAATTTGTGGCAGATATGGTGGAAAAAAGTTTGACAAAACTGATTTTGCATAAAAGTGAGAAAATTTATCAGAAGCAAAAAAAGACTGGTAATTTACAGATTCGTGTCATATAATAGGCGTTAATGAAAAAACAGGAGGTACATAGGTATGTTTGATATTACTAAAGTAAATTGGAAAAAGGTTGGAATTTTTGCATCAGGAGTTCTTTTTGGAACAGCCGGAATCAAAGCACTTTCAAGCAAGGATGCTAAGAACGTGTACACAAATTGCACAGCAGCAGTTCTTCGCGCAAAAGACTGTGTTATGAAAACAGCTACAAATATCCAGGAAAATGCAGAGGATATTTATGCTGAAGCTAAGAGCATCAACGAAGAAAGAGCTGCTGAAATGGAAGAATTTTCTGATGCAGATACAGCAGCAGAGGCTGAAGAAGCTGAAAATACAGAGTTTAACGAAGTAACAGAGTAAGAGGCGCACTGAACGTGAAGTTTATAATTAAACATGAGATGAAAGGCCGGATGAGAGTCCGGCTTTCTCAAAAAAGAATGACATATGAACAGGCTGATATATTACAGTATTATCTGCTCTGCAATGAATCAGTCAAACTGGCAAAGGTATATGACAGAACCTGTGATGCAGTCATTAATTATACCGGCGACAGAGAAGATGTAATCCGTCTTTTGCAGGAATTTCACTATCAGACAGTGGAAGCTCCGGCAGACGTACTTGCAACTTCCGGTCGTGAAGTGAATGCGCAGTATCAGGAAAAGCTGTTCAATAAAGTAGTATTTCATTATGCAAGAAAATGGTTCCTTCCGTATCCACTGAATGCATGCTATACATCAGTCATGTCGCTGAAGTATATCTGGAAGGGAATCAAGTGTCTGTGGGCACGCAAGGTTGAGGTTCCGGTGCTGGATGCGACTGCAATCGGTGTATCCGTTGCGCGTGGGGATTTCAGTACAGCCGGATCCGTTATGTTCCTGCTTGGAATCGGTGAGATTCTGGAAGAGTGGACACATAAGAAATCTGTAGATGACCTGGCAAGAACCATGTCTCTGAATGTAAGTAAGGTATGGCTGAAGACAGAAGACCAGGAGGTTCTGGTTCCTGCATCCAAGATAAAAGCGGGAGACCGGATTGTGATCCGTATGGGAACTGTGATTCCGTTTGACGGCGATATCGTGGATGGTGAAGCGATGATCAATCAGGCATCTCTTACCGGAGAGTCAGTGTCTGTCCGCAAGACGGTTGGAAGCTATGCATATGCAGGAACCGTGGTTGAAGAAGGTGAGATCACAGTCGGAGTCAAACAGGTAAGCGGAAACAGCCGCTTCGATAAGATCGTTACGATGATTGAAGAATCTGAGAAGTTAAAATCAGGAGTAGAAAGCAAGGCAGAGCATCTTGCTGACAAACTTGTACCGTATTCACTTGGTGGAACAGCCATTACCTATCTGCTGACGAGAAATGTCACCAAGGCTCTTTCTATCCTGATGGTAGATTTTTCGTGTGCGCTTAAGCTTTCAATGCCGATTTCGGTGCTGTCTGCAATCCGTGAAGCAAACCTTTACAATATTACCGTAAAGGGTGGAAAGTATCTGGAAGCCGTGGCAGAGGCAGATACGATCGTATTTGACAAGACTGGTACACTTACAAAAGCAACACCTACCGTGGTGGATGTGGTTTCCTTTGATGGAAGAACACCGGATGAACTGCTCCGTATTGCAGCGTGTCTGGAAGAACATTTCCCGCATTCTATGGCAAAAGCAGTAGTAAATGCAGCAAAAGAGAAAAATCTGGATCATGAGGAAATGCATTCTAAGGTAGAGTATGTGGTTGCACATGGTATTTCTACAACGATTGGTGATAAAAATGTAATTATCGGAAGCTCTCATTTTGTATTTGAAGATGAGAAATGTACAATTCCGGAAGGCAAACAGGAGTTATTTGACGGTCTTCCGGAAGAATATTCACATCTGTATCTTGCAATCGAGAATCAGCTTGCAGGAGTGATCTGTATTGAAGATCCACTGAGAGAAGAGGCGAAGACAGTAGTTGCCGAGCTCAAGAAAACAGGATTTGGAAAGATTGTTATGATGACAGGTGACAGCGACCGTACAGCTTCGGCAATCGCAAAGCGTGTCGGCGTGGATGAATATTATTCAGAAGTACTGCCGGAAGATAAGGCTGCATTTGTAGAAAAGGAAAAAGCAGCCGGAAGAAAAGTTATTATGATCGGTGATGGTATCAATGATTCGCCGGCACTTTCTGCGGCAGATGTAGGAATTGCGATCAGCAATGGCGCAGAGATTGCACGTGAGATTGCAGATATTACGGTAGGCGCAGATGATCTTGGACAGATCGTGACCTTAAGACGTCTCAGCAATAGGCTGATGAAGAGGATTCAAAGTAATTACCGCTTTATTGTTGGATTCAATTCCGGTCTGATCGTACTTGGAGTAACCGGTGTGATCCAGCCGACGACATCAGCACTTTTACACAATACTTCAACTCTGGCAATTGGGCTGAAGAGTATGAAGAATCTTCTGTAAGGCAGAACAATTTAATGATAGCTCTAAACGCGGGGTGTGATTCTCTGAATCATGCCCCATTGCTGGATTAAGAGGCAAAATAGCGTTGCTGTTCAATCCCGTGTCAATCACTAAGCTGATTGGCACGGAGGATGCACGTTTTATCTTGAATGGCATCTCGCCCATCGCCAAAGGCGATTTAAAATGGCGAGATGCGTTGCTGGTCACAGGTACTGTGACCAGCAACAAAATAGCAGATAGTATCCAAAAGGATAAGATTGACAAATGAAGGAATAATCCATACAATGATAAATAGATTGATAAAAGGGAGGAATAAAAAAGCGTGAAAATTGATCTGTTTTCAATAGGAAAGTTTACGATACATGGATATGGACTGATGATCGCAATCGGTATCCTTTGCTGTGTGGCAATGGCTTCTTATCGGGCAAAAAAGAATGGCCTGGATCCGGAAGCAATTGTGGATATCGGAATTTACGGTGTGATCGGCGGTTTTGTAGGTGCAAAAATTCTATATGTGATCGTGGAGTTCAAGACGTTTATCAAGGATCCGAAGTCGGTACTCGGTTCAGAAGGATTTGTCGTATATGGTGGAATTATTGCCGGTTTTCTGACAGCGATTGTATATTGCAGAATTAAGAAGCTTTATTTTCTGGAATATTTTGATCTCGCTGTGGCAAGTATTTCGATGGCACAGGGATTTGGAAGAATCGGATGTTTTCTTGCAGGATGCTGCTATGGAAGGGAGACAACCTCCAGATTTGGTGTGGTATTCCCGGAAGGCGGGCTTGCTCCGGCAGGTGTTAAACTGATTCCTACACAGCTTATATCGTCGGCAGGTGATTTCCTGATCATGATCGTGTTACTTCTATATTATAGGAAGAATAAAAAAGACGGTACACCGGGAAGTGTAGGTTTTCTGTATATGCTGCTGTATGGTGTAGGAAGATTTCTTGTTGAGTTTTTAAGAAATGATGACAGAGGGGGAGCCGGAATGTTCTCAACCTCCCAGTGGATCTCCATGGTGATCGTAGCAGGTGGAATTGTATTGTATCTGATAAATAAAAAAAGGCATAAAAAGAAAAATCTCTAATAAAAATCAGAGATAATTTTACGGTAAGGAAGCTTCAGCGGATACAGATAAGAAACAGGCGAAGAATATTATTCTGAACTTTATAAAATGTGAAATGATTTCTGAAAGTTAAAGAAATCTTATTGACACAGTCGTACGGCTAATAATATACTTAAAACAAGTAATTTCGCCGTACGACATATTTTTAAAAAAAAACAAGTAATTTTGCCGTACGACATATTTGGGAGAGGGATTATGAAAATTACAGACTCAAAATCATTAGGCCAAGCAATCCGCGAAAGAAGAAAAGAATTAAATTATACACAATCATATGTATCAGACTTCACAGGTCTTTCTGTCACTTTTATTTCTGATTTAGAACGTGGAAAACCTACAGCAGAAATTGAAAAAACAATACGACTGATTAATATTTTGGGATTGGATTTATTCGTAGAGCGACGAGGATAAGAGGATGAGAACATTATTAGTTTATATTGAAATCAAAGGTGAAAATAAATTTGTTGGAGAAATTGTAGGAAACAGTTCAAACGATGCCTGTTTTTCATATGATTCAGCATATTTAAACAATCCTGAGCATCGAGCTATTTCCATTGGTCTACCATTAGAGGAAAAGACATTTGATACAATACGTACTCGAATTTTCTTTGAAGGCTTACTTCCAGAAGGATTTACAAGAAAAAATCAGATAGAGCAAATAGGTGCTCAAATTATTGGAAAAGGTGGGATAAAGAACTACATATAGTGTTCGATTCTTATTTAAATAGTGGATTATAGGAAAATAAAAAAGCAGAGGCTTCATTCAATAATGAGTGAGGCTTCTTTACTATAAAAAGAAAACCTCTGATAAAATCAGAGGTTTCTTTTTATAATGCGGAAGATGGGACTTGAACCCACACAAGCGCAATGCTTACAAGATCCTTAGTCTTGCTCGTCTGCCAGTTCCGACACTTCCGCACAAACATTATTTAATTACCGGACTTGGATAAATCCGAATGCGGAAGATGGGACTTGAACCCACACAGGCGCAATGCCTACAAGATCCTTAGTCTTGCTCGTCTGCCAGTTCCGACACTTCCGCATATCACTCAGTGAGCTTTATTTTAATTGCTCGCCGCTGACAAAAGCTATAATACTATATTCCAAACACAAAGTCAACAAAAATTTAAAAGAAATTTTAATTCGCAATATATTACGAAAAATATCGAAAAGATAAATAATTCAATAATTTCACGAATTTACTTTCTTATTATGAGAAAATATAGTAATATAATATATAATTGTATGCGTTAATTGCGTGTTTTATCAATGGATTTGGGGATAATAAGAGCAGAAAATGGTGAAATGGAGGCATTTTATGGAGAAAAATGTAAAAATGAAGGACATAAAAGAACTGGGAGAGAAGCTTGGAGAACTGCAAAGAGTGTGCAGGGAGAAAAAAATCCCGGTGATGATCGCATTTGAGGGTTATGGAGCAGCAGGAAAAGGACTTCAGATTGGTAATCTGATCCAGGCACTCGATCCAAGAGGCTTTAAAGTATATGCGGTAAAAAATGAAACGGAAGAGGAAAGGATGCGTCCTTTTATGTGGCGTTTCTGGACGAAGATTCCGGAAAAGGGAAGGATTGCGATTTTTGATACCAGCTGGTACCGGAGAGTTATGATTGAACGTTTTGAAGGAAAAACACCGGAAAAAGAGCTGGAAAAGGATTTTGAATCGATCCGTGCATTTGAAAAACAGCTGACGGATGATGGAATGGTGATCATCAAACTGTTTTTAAAGATTGACCGGAAAGAACAGAAAAAGCGCTTTGAGAAACTGCTTGCTTCCAAGGATACTGCATGGCGGGTAAGCAAAGGCGATCTGAAGCGGAATCATGATTTTAAAGAGTATAAAGCAATCAATGAAGAGATGCTGCGGAAAACGGATGCAGATTACGCACCGTGGACAGTGATCAATGCTACAAAAAAGAAAGAAGCTAAAGTGGCTGTTTATCAGGCAGTGATCCAGGCAATGGAAGAGGCAGTCGCAAGAAAGGAACTGGAAGAAACAGGCAGTCTGGAAAAGAAAACGGAAGTGAAAAGGGAAACAGCAGAATCCATTCTGGCAAAGGCGGATCTTTCCAAATCCATGCCAAAAGAGGTTTATGAGGAACGCTTAAAAGAGCTTCAGAAAAAGATGGAACATCTGCATGGAGAGCTTTATCGCAGGAGAATCCCGGTTGTCCTTGGCTTTGAGGGATGGGATGCCGGAGGAAAAGGTGGTGCGATCAAACGTCTGACTTCACATATGGATCCGAGAGGATATGTGGTGAATCCGACAGCGTCACCGAGTGATACAGAGAAAGCACATCATTATCTGTGGCGTTTCTGGCGTGCAATGCCGAAAGCCGGTCATATTGCGATATTTGACAGAACCTGGTATGGAAGAGTGATGGTAGAGAGGATTGAAGGATTTTGCACCGAAAAAGAATGGAAGAGAGCTTATGGGGAGATCAACGCCATGGAGCAGGATCTGGTAAATACAGGAGCAATCGTGCTGAAATTCTGGATGCAGATTGACAAGGATGAGCAGGCGAGAAGGTTTGAGGCCAGACAGGAAAATCCGAAAAAACAGTGGAAGATCACCGATGAAGACTGGAGAAACCGGGAAAAATGGGATCAGTATGAGGTGGCGGTAGAAGAAATGCTGGAAAAGACTTCTATGCCACATGCACCGTGGATCGTAGTGGAAGGAAATGATAAATATTATGCGCGTATTAAAGTTCTGGAATGCGTGACAGAAGCAATCGAGAAACGTCTGAAAGAAGAGAGGAAATAAAAAATGACGATCAGGGAACAGATGGAAGAAAGAGAAAAGGAATATCTAAGTCCCTGTGCCACATTAAGCATGGCTTCCCGGGGGAGAAAGAGAAATGAGCCACAGTGTGATATCCGACCGGTTTTTCAGAGGGACAGAGATCGGATCCTGCATAGTAAGGCATTCCGGCGCATGAAGCAGAAGACGCAGGTGTTTCTCCTCCCAATCGGAGACCATTATAGGACACGGCTAACGCATACGCTGGAAGTATCGCAGAACGCCCGGACGATCGGAAAGGCGCTCAGGTTGAACGAAGATCTGGTGGAGGCAATTGCACTGGGGCATGATCTCGGGCATACTCCGTTTGGACATGCAGGTGAGAGAGCTCTGAACAATGTGTGTCCGTGTGGATTTAAACACAATGAACAAAGTGTCCGTGTAGTAGAGGTGCTGGAGAAACAGGGGGAGGGACTGAACCTGACCTGGGAAGTGATCGATGGAATCCGCAACCACAAAAGTGCGGGAATGCCTGCGACACTGGAAGGGCAGATCGTCAGACTGTCTGATAAGATTGCTTATGTGAACCATGATATTGATGACGCAGTAAGGGCGGGGATCATGAATGAAGAGGAACTGCCCAAAGAGTTGCGAAAAGTTCTGGGCAACAGTAAAAGAGAGCGTCTGAACACACTTACCCATGATGTGATCGTAAACAGCATGGACAAACCGAAGATCTGCATGTCAGAGGAAGTCCGTGAAGCACTGATGGAGCTGAGGGCATATATGTTTACCCATGTTTATGAGAATCCACTTGCAAAGGGCGAAGAGGACAAAGCAATCCGAATGATCGAAGATCTGTATTCTTATTATGAAACGCACCTGGAAAAGATGCCGGAGCAGTATCTGAAACAGCTGCAGAAAGGGGAAATGCCGGAGATCGCGGTGTGTGATTACATAGCAGGGATGACGGATAATTTTGCCGTAAAAAAGTTTGAAGAAATTTTTATTCCACAATCTTGGAAATTTTAAAGGAAATAAAAAAGTTTTGTCGAATATATATTATGTAGGGGTTGCGCAAGGTGCGCGAACCCTGCCAGGAAGGTGTAGGACATAATGTATTATTCAGATGAGATTATAGAAGAAGTAAGATCAAAAAATGATATCGTAGATGTGATTTCCGGATACGTGAAGCTGAAGAAGCAGGGAAGTTCGTATTTCGGACTTTGCCCGTTTCACAGTGAGAAATCTCCTTCCTTTTCTGTGAGCAGGGATAAGCAGATGTATTACTGCTTTGGCTGCGGAGCGGGAGGAAATGTATTTACCTTCATTATGGAGTATGAGAATTATTCTTTTGTAGAAGCACTCAAGTTTCTGGCACAGCGTGCCGGTGTGGAGCTTCCGCAGGAGGAATATTCAAAAGAAGCGAAAGAAAGAGCAGATACGAGAAGTGCGCTGCTTGAGATGAACAAGCTGGCGGCCAAGTATTATTATGCGCAGCTGAAGACGGAGGGCGGAAGGCAGGCAAGAGAATACCTGCAGAACCGTCAGTTGAGCCAGGAGACGATCATCGCATTTGGACTTGGATATTCCAGCAAATACAGTGATGATCTGTTTCGATACCTGAAGATGAAGGGTTATAGTGAAGAGATGATCATCAAAGCCGGTCTGGTAAATGTCGATGAAAAGCACGGAGTTTACGACAAATTCTGGAACCGTGTCATGTTTCCGATTATGGATGTGAATAACCGTGTGATCGGATTTGGCGGGCGTGTGATGGGCGACGGGAAGCCAAAGTACCTGAACTCACCGGAGACTCTGATTTTTGATAAGAGCCGGAATCTGTACGGACTTCACCGGGCGAGAACATCGAGAAAGCCGTATTTTATTGTATGTGAAGGCTATATGGATGTAATTTCGCTCCATCAGGCGGGATTTACCAATGCAGTTGCATCACTTGGAACTGCACTTACAGCAGGACATGCAGCATTGATCAAACGGTATGTGAATGAAGTCTATCTGACCTATGACAGTGATGAAGCCGGAACTAAAGCGGCACTCCGGGCAGCTCCGATCCTTCGGGAGGCCGGTGTGACGACCCGCGTGATCCGGATGGAACCGTACAAGGATCCGGATGAATTCATCAAGAATCTTGGAGCTGAGGCATTTGAAGAGCGGATCAGGAAAGCAAGGAACAGCTTTATGTTCGGTCTTGAGATGCTGGAAAAAAGTTATGACCTGAATGCACCGGAAGGAAAGACGGAATTCCTCAGAGAAGCGGCTAGAAGGCTGGCACGTTTTGAAGAAGAAATTGAACGTGACAATTACATAGAAGCGGTGGCAAAGACTTATCATGTCGGCTACGAAGAACTTAAGAAGCTGGTTGTCAAGGTAGCAGTCCAGAGCGGAATGGCAGCTCCGGCCACAAAGCCGAGACAGACGATCCGTCAGGAAACGCCAAAAGAGGATGGTCATATCCGGTCACAGAAGATTCTGCTTACCTGGCTGATCGACAGGGAAGAGCTGTTTGATCAGGTAAGCCGTTATGTTACGCCGGAGGATTTTACGGTGGAGCTGTACCGGAAAGTTGCTGAACTTCTGTATGAACAGCATGCAAAAGGAGAACTGAATCCTGCGCAGATCATGAATTATTTTACAGAGGAAGAGGAACACCGCGCGGTGGCAGCACTTTTCAATACGAGAATCAAAGAGCTGACGACTGCGGGAGAGCAGGAAAAAGCGATCAAGGAGACGATTCTCCGGGTAAAGGAGTACAGTATCGAGACCGCAACCCGGAATCTGGATCCGACAGACATTCAGGGGCTGCAAAGGCTTATGAATGCGAAGAAGGCAGTGCAGGACCTTCATAAACTGCATATTTCCATTAATTAGGGATAGAATATAAACAAGCGATGAGAGGAAGGACACTACATGGAAGAGAACGTAGTAAAGTTTCAGGAAAAATTAAAAAATCTGGTTGCTCTTGCGAAGAAAAAGAAAAACATTCTTGAAATCCAGGAAATCAATGATGTATTCCGGGATATGGAGCTGGAACCGACACAGATGGACAAGGTATTTGAGTACCTGGAGGCCAATGGGATCGATGTGCTTCAGATGAATGATGACTCCAGCGTGGATGATGATGATCTGGAGATCATGCTTTCGGATGAAGACGAAGTGGATATGGAGAAGATCGACCTGTCTGTTCCGGACGGAATCAGCATCGAAGATCCGGTCCGTATGTATCTGAAGGAGATCGGTAAGGTTCCGCTTCTTTCGGCAGAAGAAGAGATCGAGCTGGCAAAGAGAATGGCAGATGGTGATGAAGAAGCGAAAAAGCGTCTTGCAGAAGCCAACCTGCGACTGGTAGTCAGCATTGCAAAGCGTTACGTAGGACGTGGTATGCTGTTTCTGGATCTTATACAGGAAGGAAACCTTGGACTTATCAAAGCGGTAGAGAAGTTTGATTATCAGAAGGGATTTAAGTTCAGTACCTATGCAACATGGTGGATCCGTCAGGCGATCACACGTGCGATTGCTGACCAGGCGAGAACCATCCGTATACCGGTTCATATGGTAGAGACGATCAACAAACTGATCCGTGTATCCAGACAGTTACTGCAGGAGCTTGGACGTGAACCTACGCCGGAAGAGATCGCGGCAGAGCTGGACATGCCGGTAGACCGTGTGCGTGAAATCCTGAAGATTTCCCAGGAACCGGTTTCTCTTGAGACTCCGATCGGTGAGGAAGAGGACAGCCATCTGGGCGACTTTATCCAGGATGACAATGTACCTGTTCCGGCAGAAGCAGCAGCGCAGACACTCCTGAAAGAACAGCTGGATGAAGTATTAAGTACACTGACAGAGAGAGAGCAGAAGGTTCTCCGCCTGCGTTTTGGTATGAGTGACGGAAGAGCACGTACACTGGAAGAGGTTGGAAAAGAGTTCGATGTCACCCGTGAGCGTATCCGTCAGATCGAAGCAAAAGCACTCCGCAAGCTTCGTCATCCGAGCCGCAGCAGAAAATTAAGAGATTATTTGGATTAAGAAGATGGCTGAATTATCAAAAAGATTACAGGCAGTGGCGGATCTTGTCACACCGGGAATGCGTCTTGTGGATGTGGGAACAGACCACGCTTACATCCCAATCTATCTGACACAGAACGGGCTGGTTCCATCCGCGATTGCCATGGATATTAACAAAGGACCATTAGAGAGAGCGGATGCACATATCCTTGAACATGGACTGGATGGGAAGATCGTTACCCGTCTTTCCGATGGCCTGGTGAATTTGAAAATAAAAGAAGCTGACACAATGATCGCCGCCGGAATGGGCGGCGGTCTTGTCATACACATTCTGAATGAGGATCCGGCAAAAACCAGAAGCTTAAAGGAACTGATTCTGCAGCCGCAGTCAGAGCTTGCAAAAGTCCGCCGTTATCTGGAGAAATATAGATTTCGTATCGTTGCAGAGGACATGGTGGAAGAGGATGGCAAATACTATCCAATGATGAAGGTGATCCCGGCAGAGCAGAAAGGTCTTTATGCGGAAGGTGTTCCGGCAGCAGAAGAAGAGCTTGAATACGGGAAATATTTATTAGAGAAGGCTCACCCGGTGATGGGAGCATATCTGAAAAAGGAACTGTCTGTGAATCAGGGTGTGTATGAAAAGCTTCGGGTACAGGAGAGCGAACGCACGAAGGAGAGAAGTGCAGAGGTTCTGCATATGATAAAGAGAGCAGAAGACCTGCTTGACCGGTATTTTTAGGAGGAAAATGATGATTTGCAGAGAGATTATAAAAGAAATAGAAGCACGTTATCCAAAGCACTATGCGATGGAGTGGGATAATGTAGGACTGCAGGTCGGAAGAAGCGATAAAGAAGTAAAGAGGATCTATCTTGCACTGGATGCGACGGATGAAGTGATCGAAGAAGCAGCAGACTGGGGCGCAGATATGCTGATCACACATCATCCGATGATCTTTAAGGCAATGAAAAAGATCAATGACGAGGATTTTATTGGCAGAAGGGTTCTGAAGCTGATCCGGGATGACATTTCTTACTATGCGATGCATACCAATTATGATGTGATGGGAATGGCAGAGCTTGCGGGGGAGCTACTTGAATTGAGTGAACCGGAGGTTCTGGAAGTGACGGGAAGCATGCATTCAGAATCCGGCGAAGTTCCGGTTGGAATCGGAAGAGTTGCTGATCTGGCACAGCCGATGGATTTAAAATCCTGTGCGGAAATGGTAAAAAAAGCATTTGATCTTCCGAATGTGAAAATTTTTGGAGAGCCGGATATGCAGGTACATCGCCTTGGTGTTTTTCCGGGCTCCGGGAAGAGCGCAATTTCCGTATCTTTGGAAAAAGGTGTGGATGTACTGGTGACAGGTGACATTGATCACCATGAGGGGATTGATGCGGTTGCGCAAAAAATGGCAGTAATTGATGCCGGACACTATGGCGTGGAGCATATCTTTATTGCAGATATGGAACATTTTTGCCGGGAGAAATTTCCAGAGGCAGAGATCCGGACAGCAAAGATCCGGCAGCCATTCTGGGTTTTGACGTAAGGTGTTTGGGAGTGGGGAGAAAAACAGACAGATTTGTCAAAGTGCCGTAAGGCAGAAAGAAGGCGGTAAATATGGAACAGCAGATGTACAAAGTACAGATTGACGGGGAAGAGAGAAGTTTTCCGGCAGGAACCACATATCTGCAGATTGCCGGGGAATATCAGGAAAGATACCCACATGATATTGTTCTTGTATATGTAAATGGAAAGCTTCAGGAGCTTGGAAAGAAGCTGAAAAAGGACTGTGCACTTCATTTTGTGACGACAGGCGAGACGATCGGAAATCTTACCTATCGCCGTGGTGTAAGTTTTCTGCTGGTGAAGGCAGTATATGATACACTCGGACACGATAGGATAGAACAGGTGAGAATCCATTTTTCTGTAGATAAAGGGTATTATTGTACAATAAAAGGAGATCTGAAGCTGGATCAGGAACTGCTTGCAAGGATTGAAGAACGGATGCATGAAATGGCAGATAAGGATCTTTCCATCCGAAAGAGATCGGTCCATACCGATGAAGCGGTTGAAATGTTCCGTAAGTACGGTATGAAGGATAAAGAGCGTTTGTTCCGGTATCGCAGAGTGTCTACAGTCAATATTTACAGTATCAATGAATTTGAGGACTACTATTACGGCTATATGGTTCCGTCAACCGGTTATCTGAAATATTTTAAATTATATTTATATGATGAGGGATTTGTAGTGCAGATGCCGGAGGCAGCTGAACCGGAAAAGGTACCTCCGTTTCAGCCTCAGAATAAGCTGTTCCATGTGCTGAAGGAATCTACGCGTGGCGGTGATATGCTTGGAATTGAGACGGTAGGGGCACTGAATGATTATGTGACAGGCGGCAACGCCAATCCAAAGGAACTGCTTCTGGTACAGGAGGCAATGCAGGAGAAGAAGATTGCGCAGATTGCAGAGCAGATTGCAGGAAATCCGCAGAAGAAGTTTGTCTTGATCGCCGGTCCTTCTTCGTCAGGAAAGACTACATTTTCCAGACGGCTTTCCATCCAGCTTCGGGTAAGCGGTCTGGTCCCGCATCCGATTTCGGTGGATGATTACTTTAAGAACCGTGCGGATACACCACTGGACGCAGAAGGAAAGCCGAATTATGAATGCCTGGAAGCGCTGGATGTGGAACTTTTTAACCACGATCTGAAAAAGCTGCTTGCAGGCGAACGGATTGAACTTCCGACGTTCAATTTCAAGACCGGAAAACGGGAATATAACGGACATTATATGCAGCTCGGAGAGCAGGATATTCTGGTGATCGAAGGCATTCACTGTCTGAATGATGCGCTGACCCATGATCTGCCAAAAGAAAATAAATTCAAGATCTATATCAGTGCACTGACCCAGTTGAATATCGATGAGCATAACCGGATCGCATCAACAGATGGACGTCTGATCCGCCGGATGGTGCGCGATGCAAGAACCAGAGGTACTTCGGCAAAGCAGACGATCGCTATGTGGCAGTCGGTGCGAAGAGGGGAAGAGAACAATATTTTCCCGTATCAGGAAGACGCGGATGTGATGTTTAATTCAGCTCTTCTTTATGAGCTGGCTGTTCTGAAAGCTTATGCAGAACCGATCCTGTTCGGAATTGAGAAGGACTGCGCCGAATATCAGGAGGCAAAGAGACTGCTCAAATTCCTGGATTATTTTGTGGGAATCGGAAGTGAGTATGTTCCGCAGAATTCGATTTTGAGGGAATTTATTGGAGGCGGATGTTTTGATTTGTAGAATGTTGAAGCTGGTCACATGGTAAGAGAGCGATATAAATTAAGAGGCAGTTTGAATCCGTTCCGCTGTTTTTCACTGTGATTCGTCGTCAGAAATAAGAAATAAATAGAAGAAGAGCTCCTGAGAGAATGAATAACTTTGTTCTCTCAGGAGCTCTTTTGGGTATGGTCAGAAAATACACATGGAAAATCCTTCCATAAAAAGAGCATTATGTGCCGGGGATGCGGCTCACTTACCTGTATTTATCAGAGTAACATATCTTCAGGCACAGGTGCTGTGAAATGCATTTCTTCTCCTGTGATTGGGTGTCGGAAACGCAGATGATGTGAGTGCAGTGCCTGACGGCTGATATGGCTGTAATCCGGATTATAGAGAAAATCTCCCGGAAGCGGATGACCGATGTAATTCATATGCACCCGGATCTGATGAGTGCGTCCGGTATCCAGTTTTAAGGCAACCAGAGAGTAGACCGGATCTGTATTTGTGATGGAAAGCCTGCGGTAATGGGTGCAGGCGTATTCACCATGTTTAAAATCGACCATGCGCTCGATGGTAGAACCCTCTTTTCTGGCAATTGGAGCAGTGATGGTTCCGTCTTCCGGGACGATTCCTGTGGCAAGTGCCAGATATTCCCGGTGGATTTCCCGACGTGCCATCATAGCAGAGAGGAGAGAGGCACTGTAAAGATGCCGGGCAATGATCAGAAGACCGGTGGTGTCCCGGTCAAGCCGGTTAATGCAGCGGTACACAAAAGACTCGTCTTTCTTTTTGAAATACCATGCACAGGCATTGGCAAGTGTGTTGTCATAATTTCCCTGGGAAGGGTGAATTGGCATTCCGGCAGGTTTATTGATGACCAGCAGATCCGGATCTTCATATACGATTGAAAGAGGCAGATCTGACGGAACGATATTTTCGGAGAATTTTGTTTCGGTAATCCGGATGGCAAGCCGGTCACCGGGAGTAAGAAGGGTGCGTGCCAGTACCGGCTCCCCGTTTAAATGGATTCCTTCAGGATCTTCTTTGATTGCCCGGATCAGAGAAGAAGAATATCCATGAGCTTTTAAAAACTCATGGATATTGGAAGTTTTCTGTTCGGTTATTGTATAATTCAGAATTCTTTCCCACATTACTTTGATTTCACTTCCCGCCATAATTCATTGTAGACAGCATCGTTTTTATCTCCAAGGAATTTGAAGGTCTCACATCCGGAGAGCTCGCTTGCATCCGGGAATGCAATCTTGCTGTTGCGGATGGATTCGTCTTCGATCAGTTCCCGCGCTGCTTCATTTGGAGTCGAGTAGGTGATGTACTCAAAGTTCTTCAGTGCGATGTCCGGACGGCAGAGGAAGTTGATGAACTTTTCTGCATTTTCCTTATGCTCTGCATTCTTCGGAATTACCCAGGAGTCGATCCAGATATTGGATCCTTCTTTCGGGATCACGTATTCCAGGTTTGGATTTTCTTTCTGTGTGTAAATGGCTTCACCGGAGTAAATAACACCGATAGCTGCTTCATTTCCGATCATCTTGTCACGCACCTGGTCAACGACGTATGCCTGAACCAGAGGTTTCTGTTTGATCAGAAGATTCTTCGCTTCGTTCAGCTCGTCCAGGTCGGTTGAGTTCAGGGAATATCCAAGATATTTTAAGGTAACACCGAATGCATCGCGGACGCTGTCCTGCATCAGAATGCTGTCCTTGTACTTTGGATCCCAGAGAACAGACCAGGAATCAATTGGTTCGTCTACCATGGTTTTGTTGTAAAGGATCCCGACAGTTCCCCAGCAATAAGGAACAGAGTATTTATTTTCCGGGTCAAATGCCTTGGACTGATCCATATAGGTCTGTCCGATATTTTTGATATTCGGAACGTAATCCCAGTTGATCTCGTCGAGAAGATCGTTCTCGATCATACGCTGGATCATATAGTCAGAAGGGCAGACCACATCGTAGGAAATGGCGCCGGATTGCACTTTCGGGTACATGATCTCATTGGTTTCGTATTCTTCATAGACTACCTGGATACCGGTTTCTTCTTCAAAGATATCCAGGACATCCGGATCCAGATATTCGCCCCAGTTGTAGACAATTACCTTTTCGGAGCCGGAAATCTTTGTCTTTGAATTGTAGAAAAATCCTCCGGCTGTAATGACGATCACGAGCAGTGCCGGTACGACACGTGTTACGACGAGGCGCATCGTGTGGCGTGCACGGGATGGCTTGCGGATCGTGCCGTCTTTTTCATGAATTTCTTTTTCCGGTTTTAAATTGACCAGGAAAAGAAGGAAGAGCACCGTTACGAACATGAGTGTTGAAAGTGCGTAGATCTCCGGACGGATTCCTTTTCGCACTTCACTGTAAATCTTGGTGGACAGGGTATCAATTCCCGGTCCTTTGGTAAAGTGAGTGATAACAAAATCATCCAGTGACATGGTAAATGCAAGCAGGAAACCGGAAAGAATTCCTGGAAGGATATCCGGAAATACGACTTTGAAAAAAGCGTAGATCGGGGAAGCACCCAGATCCAGTGCAGCTTCATAGGTCCGCCGGTTGGTCTGCTTTAGTTTTGGCATGACACTTAGGATGACATACGGGATATTGAAGGTAATATGCGCGATCAAAATCGTTGTAAATCCCATCGTCATACGGAATGCAATGAAAAGCAGCATCATGGATACACCGGTTACGATGTCTGCATTCAGCATCGGGATGTTGGTGACACCCAGCATAAAGGTGCGGAACTTGCGGTTCATGCTCTGGATCCCAATGGATGCCAGTGTTCCGATCACTGTTGCGATCAGCGCTGAAAGCAGGGCGATGATCAGGGTGTTGTATAAGGTGCTCATGATCGCTTCATCCTGGAAAAGGGATACATACCATTTTCCGGTAAATCCGCCCCATTTGGCACGGGTTCTGGAACTGTTAAAGGACAGAACCATCAGTGTCATGATCGGAGCATAGAGGAAGATCACGATCAGCAGTAAATATAAATTCTGTAATTTCTTTTTCATTAGAATGCTGTGCCCTCCCCGTCTTTATCGTATTTGGCGATCAGAGCCATACTTGCAATGATGAAGATCATCAGGACAAGTGAAAGTCCACTTCCTACATGCCAGTTGCTTCCCTGCTGGAATTCCTGTTCGATGACATTTCCGATCAGAAGGATCTTGCTTCCACCGAGGAGGTTGGAAATGACGAAGGTTGTAAGAGCAGGTACAAATACCATGGTGATTCCACTGATGATCCCCGGAACACTGAGCGGAAGGATGATCTTGGTAAATGTCTGGATATTTCCGGCACCGAGATCTCTGGCTGCGGAAATAACATCTTTGTCAATCTTTACAAGTACATTGTAAATCGGCAGCACCATGAACGGCAGGAAGTTGTAGACCATGCCGAGGATGATGGCTGTCGGTGTGTTGATCACGTTCCAGGATGGCAGCCCGAAAAAGTGGAGAACGGAGTTGATGACACCGTTTTTCTCCAGAAGATTCTGCCATGCAAGGGTTCTTAAAAGGAAGTTCATCCACATTGGAAGGATGAAGATGAGAACCACGAAGCTGGACTGGTTTACATTTCTTCCGGCAAGGATCATTGCCAGAGGATAGGCGAGAACCAGACAGATCACTGTGCTGACGAACGCAAGCAGAAGCGCAAGTCCCAGAGCCTTTAGGTTCTCCGGTGTGGTGATTTTGGCAAGGTTCATCCAGGTGAATTTCCCATCATTATCTGTCAGACCATAATAGAAGATCATGATCAGAGGAATGATAATGAAAGAAACTGCCCAGAAGAGGTACGGACCTGCCAGGAGTCGTTTGCTATTCTTCAATTCCTACAGCCTCCTCATCTTCAGATTCCGGTTTTTTCATGATCTGAATATCAAACGGGTCAACATGGATTCCAACCTCAGTGCCAACCGGGAACATATCGGTGCTGTGTACCAGCCATTCATAGTTGTTGGCAAGGACTTCCATTTCATAGTGGACTCCTTTGAAAATCAGATGGGTAACGACACCCTTTAATGTGCCTTCTTCTGGTTTTACAAGATCGATGTCCTCCGGACGGATGACCGCATCGACCGGTTTATTGGTTCCGAATCCGGTATCCACACACGGGAATTCGGCACCGACAATATTTACCAGCTTATCGCGTACCATGATGGCATTGAAAATGTTGCTATCGCCAATGAAGTCGGCTACGAAAGCATTTTCCGGCTCGTTGTAGATATCTTCCGGTGTACCGATCTGCTGGATGTATCCCTGATTCATGACAACAATCGTGTCAGACATGGTGAGGGCTTCTTCCTGATCGTGGGTAACGTAGATAAATGTAATTCCCAGCTCATTTTTTAAACGGATCAGCTCATACTGCATATCCTGGCGGAGTTTTAAATCCAGGGCACCGAGAGGTTCATCCAGAAGAAGAACTTTTGGTTCATTTACAATGGCGCGGGCGATGGCAATACGCTGCTGCTGACCACCACTTAAAGAATCCGGATAACGGTTCTGGTAACCTTCCAGATTAACCAGTTTTAATGCATAATGAATCTTATCATCGATGTAAGATTTTGATTTTCCTTTGATCTTCAGACCAAAAGCAATATTTTCAGCAATGGTCATATGGGTGAAAAGCGCATATTTCTGGAAAACAGTGTTGAGCTGCCGTTTATTCGGTGCAAGGGATGTAATGTCCTTTCCGTCGAAAATTACTTTTCCGGAGTCCGGATTTTCGAATCCGCCGAGAATACGCAGAAGCGTTGTTTTTCCGCAGCCGCTAGGTCCTAAAAGTGTGAGAAATTCATTTTCTCTGATATAAAGGTTCAGGTCGTCCAGAACCAGATTGTCTCCATACGATTTGGAAACACCAACAATGTCAATCAGTTTGTTTGGCATATGTATAATCCTCCTGTGTACTTAAAAACTTGGGGGAGTGCTGACCCAGATCAGGCGTGCCCCGGAAGAAGACGATGCTTCTATATAATGCTTTGCGCGGGGAGTAAAATAAAAGGATTCTCCCTTTTTAGCTTTGTAGACCTTATTGCCTACGTGGATTTTGACGGAACCCTGAAGCACGTATCCGAATTCTTCACCTTCGTGTGGAAGATCCGGGTAGGTTGCACCGCCCGGAGCCAGGGTAAGACGGATCGGTTCCATCATATTGCGCTGGGCATTCGGAATGATCCATTCAATCGTATTCTTCAGATCAGTATCCTTTTTTTCAAAATAATCCTCATCACCGAAGACAACCTGTTCTTCCTCGTCATCGCTGAAAAATTCATTCAGATTGGTGCCGAGACACTGCAGAATATCAACCAGTGTGGCGATAGAAGGAGAAGTAAGATCCCGTTCCAGCTGGGAAATGAATCCCTTCGAAAGCTCACTCCGGTCTGCAAGTTCTTCCTGGGTAAGATTTTTCGCAATACGGAGCTCCCTTACTTTCTGTCCGATGTTCATAAATAGCTCCTTTCTGTAAATTGTTTGTAAAAATAAAAATAAACCTAAAGTTTAGTATTTCTATACACACGACAAGATTTATTATACTATAGTTTAGAGAAAAAGCAACCGTTTTATAAGGAAAATAGAGGTTTTTTTGAAAAATAGAAAACGAGTAAGAATTGACTAATTTTAGTTCAGATTATCTTTAGATCGCTTTTGAAAAATCTATGGCATTGTGTTTGGTGAAAAGATGTAAATAGTGGTATAATTCTGTTATTGATAGTAATAACAGATGATTTTTTTATGGAACAACGGAGGCAATTAAGATGAAGTTTGGAATGAGAACACCTAACATAAAGAAATCAATAAAGGCAAGAACAACAGGAAAAGCCAAGCGAGTTGTTAAGAAAGCTATAATTCCAGGGTACGAAAAGAAAGATGCAGGATGGATTAAGAAGCCAAAGAGAGCAGCTTATAATAAGGTTTACAATAAGACTAGTTTTAGTATAAAAAGATTATTTAGTAGAAGACCGATATATCAAATAGAAATAGGCAAGGAAAGCGACAAGTATGTGTGGTAGATATTATATTGATTCCGATATGGCAGATGAAATAAAAAAGGTAGTGAATGACATAGATAAGAGAATCCGGCATGATCATTTTACTGGTGAGATCTGTCCAACCAACGTCGCACCGGTCATTGAAAAATCAGAGCATGGAATGAAATTGGATATATGCAAGTGGGGATATCCTTTGTCACAGGGAAAGAATCTGGTCATCAATGCAAGAGCGGAATCAGTTATGGACAAACTGGCTTTTCGGAATGGAATTCAATATCACCGTATTTTAATCCCCGCAAGTGGGTTCTATGAGTGGAATCGGCTAAAAGAGAAAAATATATTTTCCAGATATGATGCACCAGTATTGTATATGGCTGGCTTCTGTGATTGGTTTGAAAATGAACGTCGATTTGTAATTCTGACCACAGCAGCCAATGAATCTATGAGAAAAGTACATGACCGTATGCCGTTAATATTAGAAAAAGAGCAGTTGAAAGATTGGTTCGATGACAGGAAAATGGAACAGATTCTGCATCAGGAACCGGTTCAGCTAAAGCAAGAGGCAGAATACGAGCAGCAGAGCTTATTCTTATAATGGTTCAGAGGAGGAATAGAAAGATGCAAATATTTGTTGATGCAGATGCCTGCCCAGTGGTTACTATCGTTGAAAAGATTGCAAAAGAAAATAGTGTTCCGGTAACGTTGTTGTGTGATACGAATCATGTGCTGTCATCAGCTTATAGTGAAGTTATTGTTGTCGGGGCAGGAGCAGATGCAGTAGATTATAAACTGATCAGTATCTGCCATAAAGGAGATATTGTCGTATCACAGGACTATGGTGTGGCTGCAATGGCATTGGGAAAAGGTGCTTATGCTATTCATCAATCAGGTAAATGGTACACGAATGATAATATTGATCAGATGCTAATGGAACGTCACCTGAATAAAAAAGCCAGAAGAAGTTCCCATAAGAATCATATCAAGGGACCGAAAAAACGAACAGAAGAAGATGATGAAAGATTCGCTCAGTCTTTTGAAAAAATGCTTTTGATGGCACGGGAGAAATTTAAAAAGAATACTAAAACAATGGAGACAGGCAGAAAGGAAAACAAATGAGAAAAGCAATCGTATATGCATCTGTACATTATGGAAATACAGAAAAATTAGTAAAAAGCATAGCAGAAGAGTGCCAGGTCGATTTGATTGATGCTGTAAAACAGCCAGATGCAGATCTGAGCATTTATGATATGATAGGGTTCGCATCAGGAATCTATTTTTCAAAATTTCATCAGTCGATATTGGAATTTGCAGAGAAGAATCTACCGGACGATAAAAAGGTATTTCTGATCTGTACTTATGGTGGAAGTGCAAATTATAAATCCATAGAGAAGATTTTGGACAAGAAGCGTTCTAAAGTGATAGGAAAATTCGGATGCAAGGGTTATGACACATTTGGTCCATTTAAACTGGTTGGTGGTATTGCAAAAGGGCATCCGGATGAGGAAGATCTAAAAAATGCAGTTGAGTTTGTAAAAGGATTATAAGTAGCTTGCAAATAAAACGTCAGGGCTAAATGGTTGCTTTTTTTGTTTGAGTTTCCAAACTTTTATGTGACAAACGTAGCTGTCTGTGATATTATAAAGATGATATAAGCGAAAAAGACTTTTGCAGAAACGAGACTGCCGTCATTGATTACACTAGAAAAAATATATACAGCATTGGGTGTGACATTATCGCAGTTTTTTTAGAAAAGTAATTCGGAGAATCTGACAAAAAAACAGAAAGAAGTTTTAAGGAGATGGAATGATCTGAGTACAAATGAGCAGGAAACAGTGATGTCAATGCTGCGTGGACTTCGGAAGTAGGAGAACAGTTCGAGTATATGTATCGGCTGTTCTTTTTTATTTTTAAGCGTTAAATCGGTGAGGTTTTTCTTATGTACGGTGGAATGTAGGAGTATAATAACATCAATATTTTCGCTTAAGTTCAGAAGCTATAATAGGATGATCGGCAAACCAGATGAAAGTCTGGGACGCAAAGCTACAGGGCCTGTAAAATGGCAGCCAGTTGCATGAAATGAGGTGCACTGTCTGTTGGACAGTGTTTTTTTTCGGCGTTATTTCATGGATGTAACTATTATGGCTCCTTATATGAATGTGGACAGCTTCATAGAAGAAGGATCTGTTTTTCCGGCGTTACAGGAAGAAACAGACGAGCGGGATGTTAATATTCTGCAGGAAACCAGACATAAAAATCAAAAACAATTGCAGGGATGGAAGATAAATGAAAGGAAAAAGAGTGATCGCAGGCATTCTGCTTGCGGGAATTTTAGCAGTCACCCTGGCAGGGTGTAAAAACATAGATAACACCAGAGAAGAAACAGAAAAGCCGGTCATTACACTTGGCAGCGACAACTACCCACCATACAATTATCTGAATGAGGATGGTGTACCTACGGGCATAGATGTAGAACTTGCTACAGAAGCTTTCAAAAGAATGGGATATCAGGTGGATGTTGTCCAGATTGACTGGGAAGAGAAAAAAGAACTGGTGGAGAGCGGAGAGATTGACTGTATCATGGGCTGCTTTTCCATGGAAGGACGCCTTGATGATTACCGCTGGGCAGGACCATACATAGCAAGTCGCCAGGTGGTAGCCGTAAACGAGAGCAGTGACATCTATAAGTTGAGTGATCTTGAGGGGAAGAATCTGGCCGTCCAGTCCACAACCAAACCGGAAGGCATCTTTCTGGACAGGATGGATGAGAGAATCCCAAAACTGGAAAATCTGATCAGTCTTGGACACAGAGAACTGATCTACGCGTTTCTGGGAAAAGGGTATGTGGATGCAGTTGCCGCACATGAGGAATCTATTGTCCAGTATATGAAAGATTATGATGCAAGCTTCCGTATACTGGAAGAACCTCTTATGATTACAGGAATAGGTGTTGCTTTTGCAAAAAATGATGACAGAGGAATCTGTGAGCAGATGGAACAGACGATGAATGAAATGCGTCAGGATGGCACAACTCTGAAAATCATTGAAAAATATCTGGATGATCCGGAAAAGTATCTGGAGGTGGATAATCTTGGATATTAAGAGAAAGAAAAAAGAAAAAGGAATCCAGCTGATCGGCGGTTTGATTGGAATCTGTGTGGCAGCAGGCGCTTTGTTTTATTTTTTCCACGCAGAAAAAGCGGAAGCAGAAAAAAGAATGGTGGAGATTGTAAATTATGTCAAAGTACAGTGCTCAACCTACACCCATTATAATGAATCTTCGGAATCAAAAAGCCTACTCCGTGCGATTGAAAGTGCCAGACAGATGAGTACAAATATTAACATGGAAACAGAAAACGGCGGTCAGTTAAGCCGGGATTTTCTGAAGGAAAATCTGCAGACTCTCTGGGTGGATGGTATCATTGTACTGGATGCAGAAGGAAAGAAAGACTGTGAATACAGCACGGATGACTCTCTGGCTGATGAGATTACGGAGTATCTGCAAAAAGATATTATCATGGATTTCAGCGGATATGAAGAAAGATCTTATTCGGAACGATTTAGCAGGGCAGACGGGGCACGTATCGACATTGCAACCTGTGCCAGAAAAGATGCACCGGGCATCGTTGCAATCTACTATTATACATCTCCCGAATTTGTCAGAAACTATACTCTGACGATACAGGGGCTTTTAAATGGCTATAGTGTCCAGAAAGACGGAACGATTATTGTTGCAGACAATGGGACAGTTGTTGCCTGCAATGACGAGAGCCTGTTGGGGCAGAATACAGCCGACAACGAAGTGGTTCAGGCAATGAAAAAGCATACAGACAGTCAACATATCTATCATTTGAAGAAAGAAGGAATCGGATGTTACGGAATCATGCTGAAGCAGCGTGATTATTATATCTATGCATATCTTCCGGATACGGAAGTATTCCACAACCTTCCGTTAAGTGTGATAAGTGTTATTTTTCTTTATTTTTTGATGTTCGGTTTATTCTGGTTCTGGACCTATAAAACCAATCTGACACATCAGAAACTGGAACAGGAAAAAGATGAAAAATATAAAGCAGAACTTCTGATAGCAGCTAAAAAGGCAGAAGCAGCCAATGAGGCAAAAACTGAGTTCCTCCAGCGTATGAGTCACGATATCCGGACTCCGATTAATGGAATCTGCGGCGTGCTCAATGTGGCAGATCATTATGCGGACGATATGAAAAAACAGACGGAATGCAGGGCGAAAGTCAAAGAGGCCTCCCAGCTGCTTCTGGAACTGGTAAACGATGTCCTGGATATGAGTAAGCTGGAGTCAGATGAAGTGATTCTGGAAGAAATACCATTCAATCTGAGCAGTATTTTCAGAGAAGTATTTGTTGTGATCGAACAGATTGCAGCAGAACAGAATATTCGGATCGCGTGGGAGAAAAAGGAAATCATACACCGGAATCTTATCGGAAGTCCGGGGTATGTGAAACGTGTGATGATGAATATTTTGTCGAATGCGGTGAAATATAACAGAGAAAACGGACATATTTATATCAGCTGCATAGAAATTCCATCCGAACAGCCAGGAATGACAACAATGGAATTTGTCTGCCGGGATACAGGAATCGGAATGACTGAGGAGTTCCAGAAATGTGTGTTTGAACCATTTGCACAGGAACACACCGGAAGCCGCACAAAATTTGCAGGAACAGGTCTGGGAATGTCGATTTCAAAGAAGCTGGTCGAAAAAATGGGCGGAACGATTACCTTTGAAAGTGAAGAAGGTGCAGGAACCACATTTGTGATCCGGGTTCCGTTTAAAATAGATCTGGATGTGGATAAATCTAAAGAACAGAAAGATTTATCAGAAAAAACGATAAAGGGGCTGCACATTCTTCTGGCGGAAGATAATGAGCTGAACATGGAAATTGCAGAATTTATGTTTCAGAAAGAAGGCGCTGAAGTGACCAAGGCATGGAATGGACTTGAGGCTGTTGAAATATTTGAAAAAAGCAGCCCAGGTGAATTTGATGTGATTCTGATGGATATCATGATGCCGGTCATGAATGGTTATAAAGCCACAAAGAGGATCCGTTCTATGAACAGAGAGGATGCTAAGACAATACCGATCATTGCAATGACAGCAAATGCATTCACAGAGGACAGATTAAAGGCAAAAGAAGCAGGAATGGATGAGCATATTTCTAAGCCTGTTGATGGAAATTTACTGGTAAAGGTAATTCATGAATTGTTGAACTAATGGAAAATAATTTCAGATGAGGGATTCGTAATGAAAAAGAAAAAATGGAACAGAGGCCGTGGAGAAAGTTAAGAATTCGAAGCCGGGTAATTATGATCTGGTGCTGATGGATGGGTTCTTATCCAAACCGATAGTTATAGAGGAGTTGATCAGTATTTTACACGAAAATCTGCTGGATTAGGCAGCAGATGTGCGTTACAATAATGATTATTAGCGGAGGTGGATGTGGTATGAAAAAAGTGCATGAGAATATTGTAAAGACCACATGAATAAGGGAAATAAAAAATGGACAAAAGACAAACAATACTTATTGTAGATGATGCGGAATTTAACAGAGATATATTGAAAGAATTTCTGGGAGAGAAATATAATTACCAGGAAGCAGGAAATGGAAATCAGGCAATCCAGATTATGGGAGAAAATCCGGGAATCGATCTGATGCTTTTAGATATCAATATGCCACAGACAGATGGATTTGAAGTCCTGGAATGGATGAAACGTAGTCAATGCATTGAAGAAACTCCTGTAATTATGATATCTTCGGAAGAATCTATTGAGACTATGCGTAAAGCATATGAGATGGGAATCACAGATTATATTACACGGCCATTTGACTCTGTTATCGTAAAAAAGAGAGTTCAAAATACTTTGAGGTTGTATGCAAATCAAAAGCACCTGATCAATGTGGTCGTTGATCAGGTTTATGAAAAAGAAGAAAATAATAACATCATGATCCGGATTCTGAGTAATGTATTGGGTTCCCGCAACAGTGAGAGCAGAGAGCACATCCTGCATATTAAAACAGCAACGGAAATGATGCTGAGACAGCTGGTAAAAGTAACAGATGCTTATCCTTTGACAGAGGCAGATATTGCTTTGATTGCAACTGCTTCCTCCCTTCATGATATTGGTAAGATTCGTGTTCCGGAGGAAATATTGAACAAACCCGGCAGGCTTACCGATGAAGAATATAAAATCATGAAAACTCATAGTGAGTCTGGAGCAACTATAATTCAGGAGATGAATTTATCACAAAATAGTCCACTGGTGCATACCGCATGGGAAATCTGCAGATGGCATCATGAAAGATGGGACGGAAAGGGCTATCCGGATGGACTGAAAGGTGAAGAAATACCAATCTCCGCACAGGTGGTATCCATTGCCGATGTTTATGACGCACTTACAAGTGAAAGATGTTATAAGAAAGCATTTGATCATGACACAGCGATTCAAATGATCCTGGATGGGCAATGTGGACAATTTAACCCCATCCTCCTTAAGTGTCTGAAAGAACTGAGTGTTCAGTTTTCAAAAATGTTTGATAAGGAAATGGATGAAAGTAGCTATTACCATGAAGTACAGAGACTTTCAAATGAAATACTCAGCGACAGATCTTTACCGAACCAAAACTATTCACAGAGTGTTGGCAAGATCATGCAGGAAAAGATTGATTTCTTCAAATCGAACAGTGGCATGAATTCCATTGATTACAATGCAATTTCAGGTCAGTTAACGATACTGAACGGAAGACAGCAGATAATATGCCAGAGAGATAATCCGAATTTCAATTTGTTCAAAGAATTCAGGGTAAATGAAGAAGATGCTCAACGTATCCAGGTTTTATTACATCAGACATCTGTACAAAATAAAGAAATCTCTGCCAGGATAAAAGCGACGGTGGAAAATAACAGTCAGATGTATAAACTGAAACTGCATACATTATGGTCGCCTTTAAAGAAGGATGGATACATCGGGATCATTGGATATTTTGACAGTGTAAAATAAATAATAGTATTATTAATCATAGCGTGTATCTGTGTATCTAAAGATAATATATGTGAGGAACAGGTTTATGAAAAAGTTGAACGATGAGGACATACAGGCATATTTTCAGGCAGGAAATTGCGGATTCTGGAAAGTAGAGTCTGAAGAAGGGAAAAAGACAAAACTGTATACGGACGAAATCTCAAATGAACTGTTTGGGATTCCGGAAGATATGTCTCCGGAAAAATGTATAGAATATGTGACAGAGCATATTTATCCACAGGAGAGAAAATATTTCTGGGATTACATAGAAGAGCTGAAACGTCATGAATCAGAAATTGTATATCGTTATATGCATCCTGTAAAGGGAGTCATTTATATACGCTGTACAGGAAGGAGAGTCCCATCTCCGGACAACATGATAAGGATTGTGGGCTATCATCAGGAAGCAGGAGATATCGTCCATTTTGAAAAAGAAAATCTTCTGGAGAACCAATTACTGCAACAGAACCGGCAATTAAAGGATAAAAACAAAAACCAGATTTTTTATTATAAAGAGCTTCTGGATACGATAAGTGTTGGAGTACTATCCTATACCTTGCCGGAGCATGAGATTGTCCATATGAATGCAGAGGCTATGCGTATCTATGGAGTAAAGACTGTCGAAGAAGCACAGGAAAATCTGGGCAGACTCATAGGGGCTGTGTCTTATTCAAATCAGAATGTAATTGAGAAACTGATGGATATGCGATACCATGATGGAGGCGTTTCTTATGAATGCGTAATCCCTGACGGAAAGGGACATCTGACACCGGCGATTGCGAAGACGGAAATTTTTTATACATCGGACAGGAAAAAAACAATACTAACCACATTCCTTGATATTTCTGAAAATGTTATTCTGAAAAAATCACTGAAAGAAGCACAGGCAAGCAATGCGGTCATATCCGCAATTTCAAAGATTTACTGGACGATTTATTCTATGGATCTGCAAACAGACAGTTTTGAAGAAGTTGTCGGGGGTGAGGTGATGCATCAATTAACAGGTAGCCATGGATGTGCTTCAGAAGCATTTGATACTGCACGGAAAAGTGTTGTTTCCAGAGAGGATCAGAAATCCATGCAGGAGTTTTTTGATGTTGCAACGCTGGCAGACAGGCTGCAGAAGGAAGAGACGATTGCGAGAGAATATCTTGCGGCAGACGGACACTGGCATATGGGACGATTCATTGTGAAGCAGCGTGAGGCAAACGGAACTGTTACGGAGGTGCTTTATGTAGCACGTGACATTACGAAAGAAAAAAAGCAGGAGTTCGAATATCAGGAACAGTTGAAAAGAACCGCCCAGGAAGCGGAAAAAGCGAATATTTCAAAAACAGATTTCCTCAGACGCATGAGCCATGATATCCGAACGCCGATCAATGGAATCCGCGGAATCACGCAGATTGCAAACCATTTTCCGGGAGATCTGCAAAAACAGCAGGAGTGCAGAGATAAGGTCCTGACAGCATCGGGATTTCTTCTGAATCTTGTGAATGATATCCTGGATATGAATAAAATGGAATCCGGAACATTGCAGCTGGAAGAAAAAACATTCGACTTACGCAAGGTGCTGAGGGAATCGTTAGGTATTGTTGAGATGCAGGGACGTGAAAAGGGAATTTCACTGAGCCTGGGAACGGTCAATATCATACATAATCAATTGGTCGGAAGCCCTCTTCATCTTCAGCAGATCCTGCAGAATATAGGAAGTAATGCAGTAAATTATAATCATGTGGGTGGTAAGATCATTGTTGGCTGCCGGGAGATCAGTTCAGACGATCGGACCGCAGTATTTGAATTCACCTGTACGGATAATGGGATTGGGATGAGTGAAGAGTTTCAGAAGCATCTGTTTGAACCTTTTACACAGGAGAACAGACTGGAACAGAATGCCAATATGGGAACTGGTCTGGGAATGACTATTGTCAGCCAGTTAGTAACAATGATGGGAGGACAGATTGGTTTTACCAGTAAAGTTGATGAAGGCACTTCATTTGTGATCACACTGCCGTTCCGCATTGTCGCAGATATGGAATTAAAAATGCCAGAATCGTCCAAAGAGAATGTTTCACTGAAAGGGAAAAGAGTACTTCTTGTTGAAGATAATGAATTGAACATGGAAATTGCACAATTTATATTGGAAAATGAGAACATGCAGGTTAGCTGTGCATGGAATGGAAAAGAGGCAGTGGATATTTTTGCCCGGTCAAAGCCTGGAGAATATGATCTGATATTAATGGATATCATGATGCCGGTTATGGATGGTCTGGAAGCAACGAGACAGATCCGGGCAATGGATCGTCTTGATGCCAAAATGATCCCTATTATAGCGATGTCTGCAAATGCTTTTCAGGATGATGTGGAGCGTAGCAAAAAGGCAGGAATGAATCAACATATTTCAAAACCATTGACAGGGGAAAGTGTAATCAGGGAGATTAAAAATATGCTATAGATCCCGTGTTCAATTCATTTTTGGTGGTTCTATTGGATTGCATAGTCAACGCAAGAATATAATGGAAGAATTTGAGAGTATTGGAAAAAGCTCATAAATGATGTATAGAGGTGGATTAAAAATATGAGACAGGGAAACAGAGAAATAACAGAGCTTAATGAAATAATAGAAGTTATGAAAAAATGTGATGTTTGCAGACTGGCACTTAATGATAATGGATATCCGTATATTTTGCCATTGAATTTTGGAATGGAAATGGTTGATGGAAAAATAACTCTGTATTTTCACAGTGCATTGGAAGGTTATAAAGTAGATCTTATTAAAAAGGATAACAGAGCATCATTTGAGATGGACTGCAAACATCAGCTCCAGTATTTTGAGGAAAAAGGTAACTGTACAATGGCATATGAAAGTGTGATTGGCAGGGGACGAATCAGAATTCTTAGTGATGAAGAAAAGATGGATGCATTAAAGAGAATTATGTCTCATTATCATATGGGAAAAGATGCTTACTTTAATCCGGCAGCGATTTCCAGAACACTTGTATATGTTCTGGAGGTAGAAAAAATCACAGGAAAAAGAAAGAAACCGAAGTAATGTGATTTGGTCCAGAAGTAAAAAAAGATAATTACAATCGATAACGCCGGTGCGGGATTTTGATATCCAGTACCGGCGTTGTTGATTCCGCAGGGGCTTTGGGGAGTCACCGTATATATTATTTTTCTTCTTTGAAAATGTTGTCATGGACAAATATCTTGAAAAAAATGTTGGTAGTATAATATGTTGCTGTGATATAATGAAGTAGAGGATTTTATATGTAAATTCAAAATTTTAGGAAGAGAATGAAAAGAGGATACACTTTAAAAATAAACCAGAAAAGATAAAGTCATTTAAGGTTTTTTTAAAGAGAGGGAAGCGCATGGATGATTTTAAAAAACTCACAGAACAACTTTTTGAAATATATATTAATGCCGAATCAATAAATGATTTTGATATAGAAAATTATTTTGATGAAAATGTCAGTCTGATTGGAACTGGGAAACATGAGCTTTTCAGGAATCTGCATGAGTTTTTGGAATCATTTAAATTTGATGTAAAACGAAGAGATAAAATCAGAATCGAAGTACAAAATTTACATCAGGAAGAAGAAAGACTTGGTGATGATCATGTTCTTGCACACGGAACAGTAGATTTTACCGGTCTGTTTAAAGATGGTTCTATCTGTTTTAAAATGGAGACAAGATTTACGATTATCTATAAGTGGATGAATGGAAAATGGCTGGTTCAGCATCTGCATCAGTCAACGCCGGATCTGGAGCAGATGGACGGTGAAGAGTTTCCTGTTACCCTGGGAAAGCAGATGCAAAAAACCCGGCAGGCCCTTCATGCATTAGGCACTGCCTATTATCATATCTCAAGGCTGAACTTGAAAACAAAGAAGATCGAACTTGTCAAAAGATCCCGAAAAATGGATTTGGATATTAAAGATAATACTGCAGATTGGGATCCTCAGTTCGAGATTATCGAAGATATTATAGCAGAGCCATTTGTACAGAAGTATATAGATTTTTTTGATATACAAACCATGGCAGCACGCCTTCATAATAAAGAATCTATGTCTTCTGAATTCAAAAAGAAGAATGGAGCATGGTTTCTATCCATGATTGTTCCGCAGAGTTATGGTAAAAATGGAAATGTTACATCTGTGCTGATTGCCAATCGAGATGTGACAGATGAAAAAATGCGGGAATTAAGACAAGAGGAAGAATTGCGGGAAGCTAAATTAAAAGCAGAATGTGCAAATAAAGCAAAATCATCATTTCTGTTCAATATGTCCCATGATATCAGAACTCCTATGAATGCAATCATTGGTTATGCAGAACTGGCGTCCAGACATTTGCAGGAAACAGATAAGCTTGGCAGATATATTGAAGATATTCAAATATGCGGAAAAGAACTTTTGTCGATGCTTGGCAATGTTCTGGATCTTGCAAGAATTGAAAATAATAAGGTTGAAATGGAATACACTGTTTCGAATGTCCATGAGTGCTTTGAAAATTGTATTATTATGTTCCGACAGCAGGCAGAAAGTAAAAATCAGACTCTTTCTCTGACAGAACAGATCATGTATCCGTATGTATATATGGATGCACCGCACCTGTCAGAAGTCTGTCTCAATATTATAAGCAATGCAATAAAGTATACAAATACAGGAGGTGCTATATCCTGTAATGTTGTACAGAAATCCTGTGAAAAAGAAGACTGGTGCAATATGATCATTAGCATTACCGATAATGGAATTGGTATGTCTGAAGAATTCCAAAAGCGTATTTTTGAAACTTTTGAAAGAGAACGTAACACTACATCCAGTCATATTGAGGGCAGCGGCATCGGAATGGGCATTACGAAAAAGCTTGTAGAGCTCATGGATGGCACAATAGAAGTGAAAAGTAAGCAGGGTAAAGGTTCCACATTTACAGTAACTATTCCTTGCAGAAAAGCGTCAGAAGACGATTCTCTGGTGAAGAAAAACAGTAATTTGAGCAATAAGAATTGTTTGAACGGTGTTCGGATTTTACTGGTCGAAGATAATGAGATCAACACTGAGATCGCAACGGAACTATTGACGGAAGAAGGATGTATTGTTGAGACTGCCAATGATGGTGTTGCATGTATTGATATGATTGAAAAGGCTGATGCTGATTATTACAAGATGATTCTTATGGATATCCAGATGCCGGTTATGAATGGATATGATGCTACATTAGCTATCCGAAAGATGAAGGATACGAAAAAAGCCAGGATCCCAATTATTGCGATGACTGCCAATGCTTTCGCAGAAGATGTACAAAAGGTTCTTTCTGTCGGAATGAATGCTCATGTCGCAAAGCCTGTTGATATGAACATTCTTGTCCCAACCATGATGAAATATTTATAATAGACAGATCTGATGAAAAATGTACAATATAATACCAAAAAAGATTCGTCGGCAAATCAGTCGAAAGGCTGAGACGCAAAGCTATAGGGTCTGTAAAATGACAGCCAGCTGCAATGTTTTAAGATGCATTGTCTGGAAAGGCAGTGCATTTTTTAGATTTGTGACGTGTAATAACCTGGTGATTTGAGGAGAAAAGAACAATGGATAAAAGTAGAAAAAAATCAGCCGTACTATTTGCATGTATATTTTTGACTTTAGGAATGTGGATGATATTATCAGTCCATTGCCGGGCCGCTGAAAAGAATAATGATGAAAAACAGTCACAGATCATCCGTATCGGATCCTTTGAAGATACCTTTGATTATATCGATGAAAACGGTGTCAGACGTGGATATGGATACGAACTCCTGCAGGCTCTGGCAGGCTATACCGGATGGGAATTTGAGTACGTGAAATGTGACTGGTCCAACTGCTTCGATAAGCTTGAAAATGGTGAGATTGATGTCATGGGCGATATCTCTTACACCGATGAACGTGCACAAAGGATGCTTTTTTCAGATGAAGCGATGGGTGAAGAAAAATATATCCTTTATGCTGATCTGTCAAACATGGATACTGGAACGTCTGATTTCAAATTTATGGACGGGAAACGTGTAGGTGTGCTCATGGATACAGAACCGGAGATTATGCTGACAGAATGGGAAAATAAGAATGGTATACATACAGAGCATGTAAATGTGAATAATAATGATGATGTCGAAAAGAAATTAGCGAACCATGAGATTGATGCTTTTGTATCTCTGGAGGAATCCATCTGGTCTGAACAGGGAATATCATCCGTTACCACGATTGGCAAATCAGGCATATATTTTGCAATAAATAAAGAGCGCAGCGATATCAAGATGGAGCTGGACTATGCTATGCGCAAGTTAGATCAAGATAGTCCCTTTTTCAAGGCAGATTTGTATAAGAAGTATTTTACGCTTGATTATAGTCAGGTTCTTACAGGTGAAGAAAAGTCCTGGGTGGAAGAACATGGTAACATCCGGATCGGATTTCTGAGCAACGATCCGGCGGTATTTTCCCTGGACGAAGAAACTGGAAAACTTACCGGAATGCTGGCAGAATATGTATCCTATGCCAAAGACTGTCTGGGGAATCAGATACTGGAATTTAATATACAGGAATACAATGATTATGACGAAATGATTCAGGCTTTACAAGAGCGTGAGATTGACATGATTTTTTATGCCGGCAGAAATCCTGATCTTGCAGAAGAAAAAGGGTATGCACTTACAAACACAGCCTGGACTTACAGCCTGATGGCGGTAACCGATGAAGAAAATTTTGATGAGCATAATGTGTATACAGTAGCTGTGCCAAAGGAAAAAGAAGCCTTAAAACAGCATATTGCTTTCAGTTATCCACAATGGAAGCTGGTAGATTGTGATTCGCTTGATGATGCGGCAGATATGGTCTTGAATGAAAAGGCAGACTGTTTCCTCATGGGAGCAAGCCAGGCGTTGATATATGATAACAGTCGAAATTTCAAGAGTGTTCCACTTACAAAAACAATGGAGGCATGCTTTGCAGTAAGAGGTGGAGAGGATAGCCTTTTATCAGTACTGAATAAAACCTTAAAGGCCATGCCGTCTGACATGCTTACAAGTGCACTTGCTATCTATGACAGTACAGCAGATAAGGTAAAATTTTCGGATTTTGTAAAAGATAATATGTTTGCTTTTTTTCTCGTCGCAGGATTCTCTGCACTCAGCATCATTGTTATTATCCTCATACTTTTACGAAAGGCAAGAAAAGCAGAAGCTGTTGCAAAGCTTGCAGCAAATAATACACAAAAACTCAATGATAAACTTGAGATTGCTCTGGAAAAAGCAGAGGATGCCAGTCTCGCAAAGACTCGTTTTCTTAACAATATGTCACATGACATCCGTACACCTATGAATGTGATTCTGGGCTATGCACAGCTTATGGAGAATGAACTGAAAGGAAAAGACGTGCCTGAAACGTTAGAACATCTGGAAAAACTACAGCAGTCAGGAAATCTTCTCCTGTCAATCATAAATAATGTACTGGATATGGCTCGGATTGAGAGCGGAAAGATGGAGCTTGATGAGAATTACTGCCGGATTGATGATGTCAGGAAATCCTTGTTTGCAGTATTTGATGAGAAAGCAAGGAAAAAGGATATAGCGCTTCATTACACGATGAATGTAGAACATGAGCATGTATTGACAGATGTTACCAAGGTAAAAGAAATTTTGGTCAATATCCTAAGTAATGCTATAAAATATACTCCGTCCGGTGGTTCTGTCATGATGAGCGTAGATGAATTACCATGCGATGAGCCCGGGTACATGATCGTGAGGAACAGAGTGAGTGATACAGGAATTGGCATGAGTCAGGATTATATGACGAAGATTTTCGACGCATTCACACGTGAACAGAACACTACAAAGAGCAAAATCGCAGGAACCGGACTGGGAATGTCGATAGTCCGGAAATATGTTGATCTGCTTGGTGGAACAATAGATGTAGAGAGTGAACTTGGAAAAGGCAGCACCTTTACAGTTACACTTAAACATAAGATAGCCGATGAAAGCTATTATGTAAAAAAACATATTGAAGAGTCTGGAACAGGCAGCGAAATCCTTGAAGGCAGGAATATCCTTCTGGCAGAGGATAATGATCTGAATGCAGAGATTGCAGAAGCAATCCTTGAGTGTGCCGGTCTTAAAACGGAACGTGTGGAGGATGGCATTCAATGTGTAAACATGATAGAAAAGATGCCGGCAGGCACATATGATATGATCCTGATGGATATCCAGATGCCGAAAATGAACGGTTATAAAGCAACACAGGCAATCAGACGCCTGCCAGATAAGGAGAAAGCATGTATACCTATCATTGCAATGACAGCAAATGCATTTGAAGAAGATAAGAGAGATGCTATTGCAGCCGGGATGAATGGTCATATCGCAAAGCCAATTCAGCTTGATAAACTGCTGTCGATGTTAGCGGAAGTAATAAGGCAACAAGAAAATTGCTAATTGCATGGCATGGGAGAAAGAAGGCAGATAAGGAATTATAGATGCAGAGGAACGACAGAAGCTCCATCCTCAAGGCTGCCGACTAAGATTTACCTTTTTCACCGAAGTAGCAGGATGCGATGAGGACGGAAGATTGTTGGGTTTATTTTTCAGCGCCGTAGAAGCTTTTGAGTTTGTCCATGCGTGCACTCATGTTGGTGAAGAGCAGATCGAGGATCGTGATTGCGGCCATGGATTCTACGACTACGACGGCGCGTGGGACGATGACCGGGTCGTGACGTCCTTTGATGATCATTTCGGTGTTTTCTCCATCTTTGGTGACGGTGGACTGTGGCTGTGAAATGGACGGAGTCGGCTTTACTGCCGCGCGGAAGATGATCTTGCTTCCGTCACTCATACCGCCGAGGACACCGCCTGCATGGTTGGTGTCTTTGGTGATCCTTCCATCTTTTGCATGGAAGGAATCATTGTTGATACTTCCTTTTGCATCTGCAGCTTTAAAGCCGTCACCAATCTCAAAGCCTTTGACTGCTCCGATGGACAGCATTGCTTTGGCAAGATTGGCGTCCAGTTTCTCAAATACGGTATCACCGATTCCGGTCGGCATACCGGTAACAACACATTCAATGATACCCCCAGAGGAATCCTGATTTTTAATACATTCTTCCAGATAGGCAGATGCTTTTTTTGCATATGCGTTGTTTGGCATATAAATCGGGTTCTGGAAAATCTCTTCCGGATGGTATTCATTTTCAGGAACAGATACAGGACCGATTGCTTTCGTATAAGCATGTACTTCAATGCCAAGTTCTTTCAAAATCTTAGCAGCAACTGCACCAGCTGCAACTCTGGCAGTAGTTTCTCTTCCGGAAGAGCGTCCCCCTCCTCTGTAATCACGGAAACCATACTTTTCATCAAATGTATAATCTGCGTGTCCCGGTCTGTATGTGTTCATAATATTTCCGTAATCACGGGAACGCTGATCCTGGTTCTGTACGAGAATTGAAATCGGAGTTCCGGTCGTCCGGCCTTCAAATACGCCGGACCAGATCTGTGCCATATCACTTTCCTTACGTCCGGTTGTAAACTGGCTTTGCCCGGGTTTTCTTCTATCCAGATAAACCTGGATATCCTCCTCTGAAAGCGAAAGCCCTGCCGGGCATCCGTCGATCACAACACCGATCCCTTTCCCATGGGATTCCCCCCATGTAGAAATCTGAAACAATCTTCCATAAATAGATCCTGCCATAAATATATACCATCCTTTCTGTAAGCTTTTATCTATAAAGAATTAATTTGTGAATCAGTCAAAACGAAAAAACGAACAATAAAGCAGAAGAACACTTGCGCGATGGGATTTGAAACATTTCGTTTATTCAATTTGCCATCACAACGCAAATCATTCATTCCCCCAAAGCACCTTCTTATTATAATAGAAGATTCCTATCCCAACAAGTGATAAAAATATGAAAGTTAAAGTTATGTATTGTATTTACACACCCCTTCGTATTATAATGACTACATATTGAGTGAAAAAAGGAAGTCAATAGTATAAATGAGTGAAAAGAGTATGAATGAAAAAAACGAAAGAAATCTTGACAGCACAGTAGATGAAATCATGGAAGAGATCAGAGAGCAGACTGTAAGTGAGGTGAAGGACATCAATGAAAAAGAACAGAAAAGCGAAGAAAGACCGCGGAAAAAGAAAGTCACTAAAACAAAACGTCCTTCAGGCCATCACGTATCTGGCGATGGTGTGGATCATAAAGCAGCCTCAGGCGAAGATCGACCGGTTAAGAAAAAGGCTCCGCGCCGGAAAAAGAAAGTAGTTCGTGAAGAGACCGGGCTTCTGGATCTGGATGGAGCAGAAGAATGGCGGGATGAAGAAGAGACAGCAGTACCACCAGTTATTAAAAGTGCAGATATTTTAAGCAGTGGAGATGCAGAAGCATTCAATCCGGATGAGGAAGAGATTTTTGATGATTCTTTCTTTGATGAAGAAGAGGAAAAACCACGCAGAAGAGCGAAACGGGAGAAAAAGCAGGGCTCTGAAAAGTCCGGTAAAGTGGTTAAAATTGTAGTTGGCGCTGTGGTTGGAGTGGCAGCGGTCGTTTACCTTGGATTTTCCGTATATTTCATGAATCATTTTTACTTTAATACGAAGATCAATGGTGTGAACTTTTCCGGAAAATCAGTTTCGGCAGTAGAATCATACATGAAGAGTCAGGTAGATGGATATGTTCTCACGATGAAGGAATCAGATGGAACAGAAGAGAAGATTGCCGGAACAGATATTTCTCTTGCGTACAAAGCAGGAGATGAACTGCAGAAGCTCGTAAAAGAGCAGAATGCATTTCTGTGGCCGGTCTGCCTTGGAAAGACACAGACAATTACGGCATCTGTCGGTGTTACATATGACGAAAACCAGCTGGATACCCTGATTAACGGTCTCGAGTGTATGCAGGCAGATAGGCAGGTTGAACCGATAAATGCACATCCGGAGTATGACGGCAATTCATTTGTAGTCAAAGCCGGGGAGACCGGAAGTAAGATTGATACCGAGAATTTCAAAAAGGTAGTGAAAGAATCAATCGAAGGTTTCAAAAGCGAGATTGACATGACCGCTGAAGACTGCTATGTAAAACCAAAATACACAATCAAGTCGGAAGAAGTGAAGAAAGCATGTGACGATATGAATAAGTATCTGAAGGCAAGTATCACTTATACCTTTGGTTCGAATACAGAAGTTGTAGATAAAGATCTGATTTCCCAGTGGGTAACGGTAGATGATAACATGGCAGTTACCTTTAACAGTGATGCAGTTGTGAAATATGTACAGCAGCTGGAGAGTAAGTATGACACTTACCAGACAGCGAGAACATTTACAACCGGAGGCGGGAACAGTGCAACGGTTGAAGGTGGAGACTATGGATGGATCATTGATGAAGCTGCCGAGATCGCAGCCCTTGAAGCGAATATCCGCAACGGAGAGACTGTGACGAGAGAGGCGAATTATTCACAGACTGCAGCAAGTCATGACGGAGCAGACTGGGGAAATACTTATGTTGAAGTCGATCTGACAAACCAGTATATGTATCTTTTTGTAAATGGTGCAATTGTGACACAGGGACCGATCGTTACCGGTAAGCCAAGCAGAGGAGATGCTACACCGCAGGGAGTATATATCCTGAAATACAAAGAAAAAAATACAACCCTTCGTGGACCAAAGAAGGAAGACGGAAGTTACGAATGGGAATCGCCGGTTACTTACTGGATGCCGTTTAACGGTGGAATCGGATTACACGACGCACCGTGGCAGACGAACTTTGGCGGGGACTGGTATCTGGAACATGGGTCACGCGGATGTGTCAACTTACAGTATGATGTTGCAGAGACGGTGTTCAACAATGTAGATTCCGGAACACCGGTTGTATGTCATTACTAAATTTATGGGAGAGGTTAATTTTATGTATGAACTGATAAAAAGGGACGGTCGCGCCAAGCGCGGCCGCTTCCATACTGTACACGGAGTGATCGAGACTCCTGTATTTATGAATGTAGGAACAATTGCAGCGATCAAAGGAGCTGTTTCTACCGCAGATCTTGAAGAAATCGGAACACAGGTGGAACTGTCTAATACTTATCATTTGCATGTGCGTCCGGGGGATCAGGTAGTGAAAAAGCTTGGCGGGCTGCACAAATTTATGGCCTGGGACAAGCCGATTCTTACTGATTCCGGCGGATTCCAGGTGTTTTCTCTTGCCGGACTCAGAAAGATTAAGGAAGAGGGTGTATACTTCAATTCCCATATTGACGGAAGAAAGATTTTTATGGGACCGGAAGAAAGTATGCAGATTCAGTCGAATCTGGCATCTACGATCGCAATGGCGTTTGATGAATGTCCGTCCAGTGTAGCGGAAAGGAAATATATGCAGGCATCGGTAGAGCGTACAACGAGATGGCTCGCAAGATGTAAAGAAGAGATGGCAAGACTCAATTCTCTTGATGATACGATCAACAAACATCAGATGCTTTTCGGGATCAATCAGGGTGGTGTCTATGAAGATATCCGTATTGAGCATGCACAGCAGATCGCAGAGATGGATCTGGATGGATATGCAGTCGGCGGACTCGCAGTTGGTGAGACACATGAAGAGATGTACCGGATCCTGGATGCAGTAGTTCCATGTTTTCCGGTTGCCAAACCGACCTATCTGATGGGAGTCGGAACGCCGGCGAATATTCTGGAAGCGGTAGACAGAGGCGTGGATTTCTTTGACTGCGTATATCCAAGCCGTAACGGAAGACATGGTCATGTTTATACAAAGCATGGTAAGCTGAATCTGTTCAATGCAAAATTTGAACTGGATGAACGCCCGATCGAAGAAGGCTGTCAGTGCCCGGCCTGCCGCCGTTATTCAAGAGCTTATATCCGTCATCTGCTGAAAGCAAAAGAGATGCTTGGAATGCGGCTTTGCGTTCTCCACAATTTATATTATTATAATCATCTTATGGAAGACATCAGAGGAGCGATCGAAGAGGGAAGATATGCCCGGTTCAAGAAAGAGACGCTGGCAAAAATGGAAGAAAAAGAAGATTAGGATAAAAAAATTCTAAAATGTCTTGATGAATGTCCTATTATTGTGTATGATGGTAACAGTGTCTATTTTAGCAGGAGGAAAGAAAAATGAATAATCCAATCGTACTTATTTTATTTTACGTTGTAATTATCGGAGGATTCTGGTGGTTACTGATGAGACCACAGAAAAAGGAACAGAAGAGAGTACAGCTGATGTTATCTGAACTGGCTGTAGGAGATACTGTTCTTACAACAAGCGGTTTTTACGGAGTTGTTATTGATATTACAGATGAAGACGTAATCGTTGAATTCGGAAGCAACAAGAACTGCCGTATCCCGATGCAGAAGTCTGCGATCATGCAGGTCGAAAAGCCGGAGAACAACTAAATCAAATTTTTTGAAAAAGTTGAAAAAAAGCATTGCATTTTATGTGCAATGCTTTTATAATACAATTATTGGAAACGTTACCGATACCGATACCGAAACCGTTACTGTAGAAAGATATGAGGTGCATATTATGAGAACAAGCGGTATATTACTGCCGGTGGCAAGTCTGCCATCAAAATATGGAATAGGTGCTTTTTCGAAAGAAGCATACAAGTTTGTGGATACACTTGAGAAGGCAGGCCAGAGCTACTGGCAGATCCTTCCGTTAGGTCCGACAGGGTATGGAGATTCGCCGTATCAGTCTTTCTCAACTTTTGCAGGAAATCCGTATTTTATAGACCTGGAAAAGCTGATAAAAAAAGGCTGGATTGCAAAAGATGAATGTAAGGCATATGACTTTGGTGATAATGCGGGATATGTGGATTATGAAAAGATTTATAACTGCAGGTATGAGATCTTAAGAAAAGCATATGAAAGAAGCCGGGTCGCAGATGATGCAGATTTTCAGAAGTTCTGCAAGGAGAATAAAGAATGGCTGGATGATTATGCGCTTTATACGGAGATCAAAGCCGCGAATGATGGGAAAAGCTGGAGTGAATGGGAAGATGAATATCGTCTGAGAGATGAGCTTGCGCTGGAAAAATTCGCCAAAGAGAATCAGGAAGGGATCCTGTTCCAGAAGTTTATGCAGTATGAATTCGCAACACAGTGGGGTGCACTGAAAGCATATGCGAATGAAAAAGGGATTGAGATCATTGGTGATATCCCGATTTATGTAGCGTTTGACAGTGCAGACAGCTGGTCGCATCCGGAGCTGTTCCAGTTTGATGAGAACGGACTTCCGACTGGTGTTGCTGGGTGCCCGCCGGATGCATTTAGTGCAACCGGACAGCTTTGGGGTAATCCGCTTTATAAGTGGGAATATCATAAGAAGACCGGATATGCATGGTGGATGAAGAGAATCCGTCATTGTGTAGAGCTTTATGACGTGATCCGAATTGATCATTTCCGTGGATTCGATGAATATTATTCCATTCCATACGGAGATCTGACAGCGGAATTCGGACATTGGGAAAAAGGACCGGGAATGGATATTTTCCGGACAGTAAAAGAGACTCTGGGTGATGTGAAAATTATTGCAGAGGATCTTGGATTCCTGACAGACAGTGTGATCCGGATGGTGGAAGAGTCCGGATATCCGGGAATGAAGGTTCTGGAGTTTGCATTTGATTCCAGAGAGCCTAGCAATTATCTGCCGCATAATTATGATAAGAACTGCGTAGTATACACAGGAACCCATGACAATGAAACGCTGGCAGGATGGTACAGAGAATTAAAAAAAGAAGATAAGAAGTTTGCACTTCGCTATATGGGAAGAAAGAAACTCAGTGTCAATGAAGCAGTATGGGAAATCATCCGTCTTGCGCAGTCGAGTGTGGCAGATACCTGTATCATTCCGATTCAGGATTATCTCTGCCTCGGTAATGAAGCGAGGATCAATCATCCGTCAACCCTTGGCGGCAATTGGATCTGGAGACTTCATAAGGATGAGATTTCAAAAAAACTTGTGAAAAAGATCCGCAGGATGACAGAACTTTATTGCAGAATCCCGGAGAAGACCGAGATGACGCTTAAGGCTGAAGATGCAGAGGACTTAGGAGAAGAAAAGAAATAAAATGGGAATGACGATCAAAGATATTGCGAAGAAGTGTGGGGTCGGAGTCAGCACCGTATCCCGTGCGCTGAACAATCATCCGGATATCAATCCTGAGACCAAAAAGATGATTTTAAAGACGGTTGAAGAATCAAATTTTGTGCCGAATAACAGTGCGAGGAATTTGAAACGGACCGATTCGAAATCCATTGCGATTCTGGTAAAGGAGATTGATAATCCATTTTTCGCGACAATGATGCGGGTAATGGAAAAAAAGATCCGCAGACAGAAATATTCCTTTTTTATCCAGCATATGGGAAAGGATCAGGATGAGGTCGATACCGCACTGGAGCTGATCAAAGAAAAAAAGCTCAGAGGGATTATTTTCCTGGGTGGAGATTTCAGGAAGAACAAAGAGCGGATCGCAAAGATAAAGGTTCCGTTTGTTGTAAGTACGGCAGCATTTGATAAACTGCCGGAGAAATGTATCGCATCCTATGTATCAATTGATGACCGTGCGGAAAGCCGTAAGATCGTAGATCATCTGTGCGAGACCGGACATAAAAAGATTGCAATCCTTGCCTCAGATAAGAAAGATGAGAACATCGGAAAACTCAGACTGGAAGGTTACAGGGAAGCACTGAAAGCACATGGTCTGGAAGTGGATGAGGAAAGAATCTGTTATCTGGATGAAGAAGATACCACATATTCGATGGAAAACGGATATCGGATGATGAAAAAACTGCTGAAAAAAGAAACAGAATTTACCGCAGTATTTGCAATTTCCGATCTGATGGTGATCGGTGCATGCAAGGCGCTTCTGGAAGAGGGAAAAAGGATTCCGGAAGATGTGGCCGTTGCGGGATTTGACGGACTTGACTATACTGGATTTTATCAGCCGGCGATCACTACGATGGCGCAGCCGGTCGAAGAGATCGCGAGACAGTCCGTCGGGATTCTGTTTGACATGATAGAAACAAAGAAAAGCCAGGAAGGGAAATATCTTCCGGCAACACTGAAAGAAAGAGAATCAACTACAGGAGGTAGAAGAACATGGAAGCAAGACTGACAGAGATTTTACAGGAGAAATTCCAGACAGGACTTGAACAGGCAACGAATGAACAGGTATATTATGCGCTGCTTACACTGACAAAGGAACGGATCAAAGAAGGACCGAAGAATGAAGGAAAGAGAAAACTCTATTATATTTCCGCAGAGTTCCTGATCGGAAAGCTTTTATCCAACAACCTGATCAACCTTGGAATTTATGATGAGACAGCAGAGGTGCTGAAAAAGCACGGGAAAAATCTTGCAGAGATCGAAGAAGTTGAACCGGAACCGTCTCTTGGAAATGGTGGACTTGGACGATTGGCAGCCTGCTTCCTGGATTCCATTGCAACACTCGGACTTCCGGGAGACGGAATCGGGCTGAACTATCATATGGGTCTGTTCAAACAGGTATTTACCGACTACAAACAGGATGAACAGAAGAATCCGTGGATTGAAAAAGACAGCTGGCTCAACGATACCGGTATTTCATTTGAAGTCCCGTTCAAGGATTTCAGTCTTCGTTCCCACCTGTATGATATTGATGTAACCGGATACGAAGGCGGAAGCAACAAACTTCATCTTTTTGATGTAGAGACGGTAAATGATGCAATCGTTGGGAACGGAATCAATTTTGATAAGAACGATATCCGTGAGAACCTGACGCTGTTCCTCTATCCGGATGACAGCGACAAGGCAGGAAATCTGCTCCGTATTTATCAGCAGTATTTTATGGTTTCCAATGCAGCACAGTACATCATCCGCGAGTGTGAAGAAAAGGGATATGATCTCAGAAAGCTTCATGAGCATGTGGCGATCCAGATCAATGATACACATCCGTCTATGGTTATTCCGGAGCTGATCCGTCTTCTTGTTCAGAAACAGATCGACTTCAATGAGGCGATTGAGATCGTACAGAAGACCTGCGCGTATACCAATCACACCATCCTCGCAGAAGCACTGGAAAAATGGCCGGTTGATTATCTGGAGCAGGTTGCACCACAGATCGTTCCGATCATCCGTGATCTGGATGCAAGAATTAAGGGAAGATATAAAGATCCGAGAGTCCATATTATCGATGACCAGAATCGTGTACACATGGCTCATATGGACATCCATTATGGATACAGTGTCAACGGAGTTGCTTATCTTCATACAGAAATCCTGAAAAATGAAGAGCTGAAACCGTTCTACGACATTTACCCACAGAAATTCAACAACAAGACCAATGGTATTACGTTCAGAAGATGGCTGCTGCACTGCAACCATGAACTGACTGCATGGCTGGATGAGAAGATCGGACCGGATTACCGAAAAGATGCAACAAAGCTTGAAAAACTGCTTGATCATGTAAATGATGAGGAAACCTTAAAGAGTCTTCTTGTGGTAAAACAGAAAAAGAAAGAGGATCTGGCAGCTTACTTAAAAGAAACACAGGGACTGGAGATCAATCCAAATTCAATTTTTGATATTCAGGTAAAACGTCTGCATGAATACAAGCGTCAGCAGATGAATGCATTATATGTGATCTATAAATATCTGGAGATCAAGAGTGGAAAGAAACCGGAGACTCCGATCACGGTAATCTTTGGAGCAAAGGCTGCACCGGCTTATGTTATTGCAAAGGATATCATTCATCTGATCCTCTGCCTGCAGGAGCTGATTGATAACGATCCGGAAGTTGCACCGTATCTGAAAGTGGTTATGGTAGAAAACTACAACGTGACACTGGCAGAAAAGCTGATCCCGTCCTGTGATATTTCTGAACAGATTTCTCTTGCATCCAAAGAAGCAAGTGGAACAGGTAACATGAAATTCATGCTGAACGGGGCTGTGACAATGGGAACAGAAGATGGAGCCAACGTAGAAATCCATCAGTTTGTAGGAGATGAAAATATCTACATCTTCGGAGAATCCAGCGAACAGGTTATCGAGCATTACCGCAAGATGGATTATAATGCAGTTGATTACTATATCAATGATGAAGAGATCCGCAGACTGGTAGACTTTATCATCAGCCCGGAACTTCTCCGTATCGGAGATAAATACCTGCTTCTTGAACTGCATGCAGAACTGATTCGTAAAGACTGGTTCATGACACTTCTTGATGTGAAAGATTATATCCAGAAGAAAGAACAGGCTTACGCAGATTATGAAGACCGCATGGCATGGGCAAAGAAGATGGTTGTGAATATCGCGAAAGCAGGATATTTCTCATCTGACAGAACCATTGCTGAATACAACAGAGACATCTGGCATCTGTAAAATGTATATGTAAAAAACAGAAGTCTGTCCTGAAAAAACAGAGACAGACTTCTGTTTTTTTGTGCAAAAGTGTATTTTTATACGGTTTCTGAGGGAACTTCCTGTATTTCCCTTATTGCGGGAAAAGAGAAGGATATGCTATGATAAGGAGAAATATTGCTGTCTGTTTTCCGGATATGGAAAAGTTTTGGGGAAGATCCGGGGAGCAATAGAAGCAGATGAGAGGTGGATATATGGAAAAAAGAAGAAAAAGTGCATCACTTTTGCCGGTCGGTGTATTTCTGGTATTTTATCTGGGACTGGGTATTTTATTTGAATACATAATGAAAATTCCAATGGGGTTTTATAATGTACCGATCGTAGTGGCGTTTCTGGCGGCGCTCCTGGTTGCGTGTCTGCAGAACAGAAAGGTTGGCTTTGATGAGAAGCTGGAGATCATGGGACGGGGAATCGGAGATAAGAATATTATCACAATGCTGCTGATTTTCCTGACGGCGGGAACTTTTGTGGGAGTGGTTGGAAGAAGCAGTGCAGAGAGTGTGGCGTATTTTATGCTATCGATCATCCCGGCACGGTTTGCGGTTGCCGTCCTGTTTGTGGTTGCATGTTTTGTTTCAACAGCAATGGGAACTTCGGTTGGGACGATCACCCTTCTGACTCCGATTGCGGCGGCAGTTTCGCAGACGTCCGGTTTTTCCCTGGCACTTTGTGTGGCATCGGTGATGGGAGGTTCCATGTTTGGGGACAATCTTTCTTTCATATCAGATACAACAATTGCTGCCTGCAACGGGCAGGGATGTGAGATGAAAGATAAATTCCGGGAAAATTTCCGGATCGCACTTCCGGCAGCGATCGTATCGCTGGTTCTGATCCTGATCAGCTCTTTCCGGGCAGAGATCGGAACGGCAGTTACGCACGAATACAATCTGACGCAGATCATTCCGTATGTGCTGGTGCTGATCGGCGGAATCGCAGGGTTCAATGTCTTTCTGGTACTTCTGACGGGAATTGTGTCCGGTGCGGTGATCATGCTCGCAATGGGGCAGGTAACACCGTATGAAATGCTTGCTGCCATGGGATCTGGTGTGTCCGGGATGTTTGAAACCTGTATGGTGGCGGTGCTGGTTGCTGCAATGTGTGCGCTGATCCGGGAAAATGGTGGCTTTGATGTATTGCTGGATGTGATCCACCGTGTCTTTAAGGGAACGAAAAGTGGTCAGCTGGGTGTTGGTATTTTGGTAGCGCTCCTGGATGTGGCAACAGCGAACAATACCGTAGCAATTGTGATGGCCAATCCAATTGCAAAGGAAATGGCAGACGATTATCAGATCACACCGAGAAAGACGGCCTCCCTTCTGGATACTTTTTCCTGTATTTCGCAGGGAGTGATCCCGTATGGCGCGCAGATGCTTGTGGCAATTTCTGCAGTGCATGAGCTTGGCGGTGAGATTTCTGCATTTCAGATCATTCCGAAGCTTTTTTATCCGGGAATGCTGTTTGTCAGTTCGCTGATCTTTATCTTTGTGATTCCACAGAAAACGGGAAAATAAAACAGAGTTCGCTCTGATTTTTATACTTTTACAGATTAAAGGGTTGAAACCTGACAAAAAATACGGTATTATAGTGTTTAACAGATTTTTGGAACGAAAAATGGTACCAAAATCACAGATACATAGAAGGGAATGACAAAGATGAGCCTGAAAATCGGAGTAATTAAAGGTGACGGAATCGGTCCGGAGATTGTAACGGAAGCGATGAAAGTTCTTGATAAAGCTGGAGAGGTATACGGATTTGACTGTTCTTATGAACAGCTGCTTCTTGGGGGAGCATCCATTGATGTACATGGAGTCCCGCTTACAGATGAGACGGTAGCAAAAGCAAAAGCATGTGATGCCGTACTGATGGGATCCATTGGAGGAGATGCAAAGACTTCCCCGTGGTATAAGCTGGAACCGTCAAAGAGACCGGAGGCAGGTCTTTTGAAGATCAGAAAAGAACTGAACCTGTTCGCTAATCTGCGTCCGGCAGTTTTGTATAATGAACTGAAGGGTGCATGCCCTCTGAAAGAAGAGATTACAGAAGGCGGATTTGATCTGATGATCATGCGTGAACTGACAGGCGGTCTTTATTTTGGAGAGAGAAAGACAGAAGAAGTGGATGGTGTGATGACTGCATTCGATTCACTTACCTATAATGAGGATGAGATCCGCCGGATTGCGATCCGCGCGTTTGACATCGCAATGAAGAGAAGAAAGAAAGTGACAAGCGTTGATAAGGTGAATGTACTGGATTCTTCAAGACTCTGGAGAAAAGTAGTAGAAGAGGTTGCGAAAGATTATCCGGAAGTTACACTGGAGCATATGCTGGTAGACAACTGTGCAATGCAGCTTGTAAGAGATCCGAAGCAGTTTGATGTCATTCTTACAGAGAATATGTTCGGAGACATTCTTTCTGATGAAGCAAGTATGGTGACCGGATCAATCGGAATGCTGGCAAGTGCAAGTCTGAATGAGACTAAGTTCGGACTGTATGAACCAAGTGGCGGCTCGGCACCGGATATAGCAGGACAGGGAATTGCAAACCCGATAGCAACAATTCTTTCAGCAGCAATGATGCTTCGTTTCAGCCTGGACCAGGATAAAGCAGCAGATGCGATTGAAGCAGCTGTTTCCCAGGTATTAAAAGATGGATACAGAACCGGAGATATTATGTCAGACGGATGTACAAAGGTTGGAACAGCCCGGATGGGAGATCTGATCTGCGAAAGAATTCGATAGTCAAGGATTTGGAAAGATACAGTTCCGTACTGCTATGGGGAAAGAGAAGCAGGACGGAACTGTAATAGAATAGAGACAAAATTTACAGGAGGATCATAAAATCATGAAAAGTGATAATGTAAAAACAGGTATGCAGCAGGCGCCGCACAGATCATTGTTCAATGCGCTTGGTCTTACAAAAGAAGAACTGGAGAGACCGCTTGTCGGAATCGTATGTTCTTATAACGAAATCGTTCCGGGACATATGAACCTGGATAAAATTGCAAATGCAGTAAAGATGGGAGTTGCCATGGCAGGCGGAACACCGATCATGTTCCCGGCAATCGCAGTCTGTGACGGTATTGCAATGGGACACATCGGTATGAAGTATTCTCTGGTAACAAGAGATCTGATCGCAGATTCGACAGAAGCAATGGCAATGGCACATCAGTTTGACGCCCTTGTTATGATCCCGAACTGTGATAAGAACGTACCTGGGCTTTTGATGGCAGCAGCCCGTATTAATGTACCTACAGTGTTCGTCAGTGGCGGACCAATGCTTGCGGGACATGTAAAAGGACAGAAGAGAAGCCTTTCCAGCATGTTCGAGGCAGTTGGATCCTACGCAGCAGGAACAATGGACGAATGTGATGTATGTGAATTTGAAAATAAAGTATGTCCTACCTGTGGATCCTGCTCCGGAATGTATACAGCCAACAGTATGAACTGTCTGACAGAAGTACTTGGTATGGGACTTCAGGGGAATGGAACAATTCCGGCTGTATATTCAGAAAGAATCCGTCTTGCAAAACATGCAGGTATGCAGGTAATGGAAATGTACAGAAGAAATATCCGTCCGAGAGACATTATGACAAAAGAAGCCATCTTAAATGCTCTGACTGTTGATATGGCACTTGGATGCTCAACTAACAGTATGCTTCACCTTCCGGCGATCGCACATGAGATCGGTATGGATTTTGAAATTGATTTTGCAAACGGAATCAGCGAAAAGACTCCGAACCTCTGTCACCTTGCACCGGCAGGTCCTACATATATGGAAGACCTGAATGAAGCAGGTGGTGTATATGCTGTTATGAACGAGCTGAATAAGAAAGGTCTTCTGTACACAGACTGCATGACAGTAACCGGAAAGACAGTTGGAGAAAATATCGCAGGATGCGAAAATAAAAATCCGGAAGTAATCCGTCCGATCGACAATCCATACAGCCAGACTGGTGGACTTGCAGTCCTCAAAGGTAATATCGCACCGGATGGCAGTGTTGTAAAACGTTCTGCAGTTGTACCGGAAATGCTGGTACATGAAGGACCTGCAAGAGTATTTGAATGTGAAGATGATGCGATCAAGGCAATCAAAGGCGGAGATATCCATCCGGGAGATGTTGTAGTTATCCGTTACGTCGGACCAAAGGGTGGTCCTGGTATGCCGGAAATGCTGAATCCGACTTCTGCGATCGCAGGTATGGGACTTGGTTCATCGGTAGCACTTATTACAGACGGTCGTTTCAGCGGTGCATCCCGTGGAGCTTCTATCGGACACGTATCACCGGAAGCAGCAGTCGGCGGACCGGTAGCACTGATCGAGGAAGGCGATATCATCGAGATCGATATCCCGAACCTGAAATTAAATGCAAGAATTTCAGATGAAGAACTTGCAAGAAGAAAAGAAAAATGGCAGCCAAGAGATCCTGAAGTTACAACAGGATATCTTGCAAGATATGCAGCAATGGTAACTTCAGGAAACCGTGGAGCAGTTCTGGAAGTTCCACACAAATAAAGTAAAATCTGGACAAGGGGAATGTACAATGCAATTAAATGGTGCAGAGATACTGATAGAGTGTTTAAAAGAGCAGGGCGTGGATACCGTATTCGGATATCCGGGCGGCGCAATTTTAAATGTATATGATGAATTATATAAGCATAGTAATGAAATCAGACATATCCTTACATCGCATGAGCAGGGAGCTTCTCATGCGGCAGACGGATATGCGCGTGCCACTGGTAAAGTTGGGGTGTGTTTTGCAACCAGTGGACCTGGAGCAACAAATCTTGTAACAGGAATCGCGACCGCATTTATGGATTCTATTCCGATCGTTGCGATCACCTGTAATGTAGGGGTACCGCTTCTTGGAAAAGACAGTTTTCAGGAAATTGACATTACCGGTATTACGATGCCGATCACAAAGTATAATTTTATTGTGAAGAATGTCAATGATCTTGCAAAGACGATCCGCAAGGCGTTTGAGATCGCACAGTCCGGAAGACCGGGACCGGTGCTGATCGATATACCGAAAGATGTGACAGGCAATAAAGCAGAGTATGAGCCTGTCAAAATCCAGCCAATCGTAAAATACAAAAAAGAAATCTGCATGGAAGATATTAACAAGGCAGTAGAGATGATCGAAGAAGCAAAGCGTCCGTTCGTATTCGTCGGAGGCGGAGCTATATTATCTGATGCAAGTGAAGAACTCCGTGCATTCGTAGACAAAGTACAGTGTCCGGTATGTGACTCCCTGATGGGAAAAGGTGCATTTCCGGGAACTGATGAACTTTATACAGGAATGCTTGGTATGCATGGTACCAAGACATCGAACTTTGGAGTCAGTGAATGCGATCTTCTGATCGTAGTCGGTGCAAGATTCTCCGACCGTGTCACAGGTAATCCAAATAAATTTGCAAGTAATGCAAAGATTCTCCAGTTTGATATTGATGTGGCAGAGATGAACAAGAATGTCATCATTGATGAAGGTGTGGTTGGAGATATCAAAGAAGTGCTTGCGGCAGTTAATGAAAAACTGTCACAGCAGGAACACACCGAATGGATCAAAAAGATCCAGGAATATAAAGCGAAATACCCGCTTACCTATCATCCGGAAAGTCTGACCGGTCCGTATGTGATCGAAGAGATTTACAAACAGACAGAAGGTGATGCTATCATCGTCACAGAAGTTGGACAACATCAGATGTGGGCAGCGCAGTATTATAAATTCACAAAACCGAGAACACTGCTTACATCAGGTGGTCTTGGAACCATGGGATACGGTCTTGGAGCCGCAATCGGAGCCAAGATGGGCAGACCGGAGAAGACGGTAGTCAATATAGCCGGAGACGGATGCTTCCGTATGAATATGAATGAAGTTGCAACAGCGGCGCGTTACAACATTCCGATCATCCAGGTTGTAGTGAACAACCATGTGCTTGGTATGGTAAGACAGTGGCAGAATCTGTTTTACGGACAGCGCTATTCAGCAACTGTTCTGAATGATGCAGTAGATTTTGTGAAACTCGCA
>Ga0129313_1000202_pt1 | contig 58760 bp, 55 predicted proteins | sample O1105metagenome_FD_94436 | JGI IMG/M metagenome (GOLD analysis project Ga0129313, IMG submission 94436) | Orangutan group fecal microbial communities from fecal samples from Wisconsin, USA - O1105 metagenome | ecosystem: Host-associated > Mammals > Digestive system > Large intestine > Fecal...
AAGACTTTGTCAACAGTTTGAGGCACCGGGAAACCGGTGCTAATGTTTAAAAATTTTCGGGACATTTTCAGAATCCCTTGACACAACCTTTTTCAAGTTTTTTCAGAAAAAACTGAAGTGTTAAATTGTGACCGCCGTCGAGCGACAACCTCATTAATCTACCACAAATCGTACCCACTCGTCAAGTACTTTTTTAGATTAAACTCTACCGGATGTGTCACTTATTGAAATTTCAAGCCTTTACGGGTACAACTTTTTTCTACAAACTACGGATTGATACAAAACTTCCTGGTTTTTCCCATAGAATCCACCTCCTCAGAAGGCATTTCTAGCCTTGCTGCGCCAGAGAAACACCCACATCCAAGGCATTTTACCAGTAAATGTGGGTATTAAGAGTCTTCTTCATATTTAGTTTCCGGAAAAATTGTACCCGCCACTTAGCGTTTTCTCGATTTATGACACATCCAGTAGATTCGTCGAAGTTATCGCACTCAGCCGCACCAGCCGCACCTACTCGTCCATCTTCGCAACGGCCACGGCCGAGAAAAGGATTAGCACTGTGCCGACGATGCCTAGGGCACCGATGTTTTCGTGATATAGAATCGCGCCAACGACAATGCTGACAATTGGTTCCAATGTACTCAGAATAGAAGCACTTTGGGCTCCGATCGCCAGAACGCCCTTCTGATATAGGAAGCTACCTGCGAAGGTTGCTCCAGTTGCAAGAGCCAAGATGCATGCCCAGGATACTGGTGACATGTGGACAACTAAGCTGTCTGTTCCTAGGGCCATTCCCAAGGCTATGAGAGCGGTTAGGCCGTTAGCATAAAACAAGAATTTCAATCCGTTCATCTCACGTAGACTGCTTTTTTCATAATATATGCTGTAGAAGGCATACGTCATACCAGAGCCAAAGGCAAGCAAAATTCCAACTAGATTAAAATCCGCCGAACCTTGATTGAACAGTCCCATGGCAACAACGCAAAGAACAGCACAAATCAGTTTTACCTTGTTCATAGGAGCTTTCAAAAACACCACATTAGCCACAATAATTAGTACTGGGTAAATATAATGTATGGTGGTAGCCATGCCCGACGGTATAAAAGCATATGAGGAAAACAGCAGTATTGTCGTTCCCCCAAAGCCAAAGACCGTGATAAGCAGAATCTGCCAAAACTCCTGCAGGCTAATTCTAAGTCCGATCCCCTTATGTCTCAAATACGCATATATAAATGGTAACGAGATCAGAAAACGGAAAAATATTACCGATATTGAGTTTGCGCCCCCAAGATTTGCCCCCACAACAAAAGAAGGCATAATTCCAAAGTATGCTGCCGATCCGACAACATATCCAATTCCTTTTGCCTTACTTTCTTTCATATTTAATTCCTTTATTTAACTCTGCTAATCTTTCTGCATTCATAGGTTTCATTCCCGCCAATCTGTATTTAAGCCCAAGCTTTTCGTACTTGGACTCTGCCATATTATGATAGCCGAGGAGTTCCACCTTGTCAATAGTTCTGATTCGACGCAAAAACTCGTTTAACGCCTCAATGTATTCCGGCGTGTCGTTGTATCCAGGCAAAATCACCTGCCTAATCCAAACTTTTTTCTCTAGTCGGTTGACAATTTCTATCAAATCCAACAGAGTCGATTGATCCCTTCCTGTCAAAATCTCAAACTGTTCAGGATCTACGTGTTTTATGTCTAACAGAAGCATATCCGAAGCAGCAATTGCTGCTTCGGAATATTCATCTAAATAGGTTCCGCTAGTGTCAATAGCACTTCCGATACCCTTGTCTTTGAGAGCTTTGATCGCCTCTAGCAGAAATTGACCCTGCATGAGAGGCTCACCTCCGGAAAAGGTTACACCACCCTCAGTCCCGTAATATGGCACGCCGCGTCCAGCGCGAGAAACGATTTCGTCGATTTCGACGTCTCGGCCTCCGTCAGCAAGCCATGAGTCGGGATTGTGGCAGTACTGGCACCTTGCGGGACAGCCTTGCAGAAAGAATACAGTTCTGATACCTGGACCGTCAACGGCACCGAAGGTTTCGATTGAGTGTAGTCTTCCTTTAATCATTTTTTCACCTTATAAGCTTTCGTGGAATGTTCTGTCAATAACTTCTCTCTGGTGTGCCTTTGACAGAGCGTTAAATCTTACAGCGTATCCAGATACTCTGATTGTTAAGCTTGGGTACTTGTCTGGATTTTCGTATGCATCTTCTAGAACTGCTCTGTTAAGAACATTTACGTTCAGGTGATGTGCCCCCTGTCCGAAGTAACCTGATAGTAGCTGTACTAGAGTATCTTTTCTGCCTTCTCTGTCCTTACCCAATGTTTCTGGTGTAATGCTGAATGTGTTGGAAACACCGTCCTGGCAAGTTTCCCAGTCAATCTTTGCAACGGAGTTAAGTGATGCAACTGCTCCGGTGTTATCTCTGCAGTGCATTGGGTTAGCTCCAGGTGCAAAAGGTGTTCCCGCTCTTCTTCCGTCAGGGGTGTTGCCTGTCTTCTTACCATACATTACGTTTGAAGTAATTGTAAGAACTGATAATGTAGTTACTGCATTTCTGTATGCAGGCTGTTTTCTTAATTCTGTGATTGACTTTTCGCTAATCTTAACTGCTAGCTGGTCAACTCTGTCATCGTCATTTCCGTACTTAGGGAAATCTCCTTCAGTTTTGAAGTCTACGATGATACCGTTTTCGTCTCTGATAGGATAAACCTTAGCGTACTTAATAGCTGAAAGTGAGTCAGCTGCTACGGAGAATCCAGCAACGCCAAATGCCATTAGTCTCTTAACTTCTGAGTTAAGGAATGCCATCTGTGATCTTTCATAGTCATATTTATCGTGCATGAAGTGAATAATGTTCATGATTCTTGCATATACGCTCATTAACCATTCTAGGTAAATGTTGTATCTTCTCCAAACTTCGTCGAAGTCAAGAGGTCCGTCTCCCATTGGTTCCATCTGAGGTCCGATATGTTCGCCTGTTCTTTCGTCAACTCCGCCGTTAATTGCAAGAAGAAGTGCTTTAGCCAGGTTACATCTAGCTCCGAAGAACTGCATCTGCTGTCCCATCTGGATGGCTGATACGCAGCAAGCGATGGAGTAGTCCTCACCATATGAAGGTCTCATCTTGTCGTCGTTTTCGTACTGGATTGAATCTGTATCGATGGAAACCTGTGCACAGTATCTCTTGAATGGTTCAGGAAGATCCTTTGACCAAAGAACTGTCAGGTTTGGTTCTGGTGCAGGTCCTAAGTTGTAAAGAGTGTGAAGAACTCTGTAAGTGTTCTTAGTTACTCTGTGTCTTCCGTCAGCGCCAACACCTGCAAGACCTTCTGTAATCCACATTGGGTCTCCGCCAAATAATTCGTTGTATTCAGTTGTTCTCAGATGTCTAGCAACTCTTAACTTAAGAATGAAGTCATCTACGAATTCCTGAATTTCTTCTTCTGTGTATTTTCCGTTAGCAAGGTCTCTTTCAGCATAGATGTCGATGAAAGTGGATGTTCTACCTAGTGACATTGCCGCACCGTTTTCTTCTTTGATTCCTGCAAGGTATGCAAAGTATAACCACTGAATTGCTTCCTTAACGTCTGTTGCAGGTTTGGAAATATCAAAACCATATTTTTCTGCCATAATTTTGATTTCCTTAAGTGCTGCAATCTGATTCCAAACTTCTTCAGATAGTCTTACGTTTTCTTCTGTCATAATAGGTCTAGATGAAATTTCATCGTGGTCCTTCTGCTTTTCTTCGATTAGACGGTCGATTCCGTAAAGAGCAGCTCTTCTGTAGTCGCCGATAATTCTTCCTCTTCCGTAAGCATCTGGAAGACCTGTAATATATCCTAAGTGTCTTGCCTTCCTCATTTCTGGTGAATAAGCTTTGAAAACACCATCGTTATGAGAAGTTACATATTTAAACATGAATTCAATTTCTTCAGGAAGCTTCTCGCCGTATTCAGCAACTTCTTCCCTAACCATTTTGATTCCGCCAAATGGGCAGATACCTCTCTTTAGAGGTTCATCTGTCTGAAGACCAACGATAATATCCTTGCCCTTAATAATGTAGCCTGGATCATAAGCATTAATTCTCATGATTCTGCTTGCATCAACTTTAAGAGTTCCGCCGTTCTTTCTTTCTGCAACTAGAAGTTCCTTCACCTTTTCGTTACATTCAGTAGTTCTTGCAGTAGGTCCTGCAAGGAAGCTTTCATCACCATCATAAGGTGTGTAGTTAGTAGTGATAAAATCGTCAACGTTGATTGTGTCCATCCAAGCACCGGATTTAAATCCAGCCCATGCATTGTTCATGTCTTTTCCCTCCTAAATAATCGGTTACATAATACACTTTAAATAATAATACACAATGGATTGTATTGAAATGTATACAGAATACAATCATTTCATTAACCACATCATATATCAAACTTCAACCCTCGTCAACAGTATTTTTTCAGTATTTTCTGTCTTTTTTTTAGAACATTTTTGTCAAGTTCTTTTGCCGCTCATTTGAAATGTTTTTTCTCGCCTTTTGAAAGAATTGGCAGCAAAAAAACAATCTTTTATTCCATGGACGAACCCGGCAGTATGATGCTTTGCATCATACTGCCGGCTATTCTTTGGCGCCATGGAACTGGTAGTAGCAAACTTCCAGTCGTCCGTTGTATAATTTACGTCTTCTGTCCGCTGGTCTTTCCATAATTTTCTTTTCAACTGTCTTGTCAGTCGTAATCATAAATAATGACCAGGTTGGATTTTTCTTGAAGAACTCATTGTATTTTTTATAAATAGCTTCAATTTGTTTGGCCTCTCCAATGCGTTCTCCATATGGAGGGTTAGTTATAATGATGCCACGAGGCTCATTAGCCTGAATCTTTCTCATATCCATGCACTTGAATACAATACAATCATCCACTCCCGCTTCGATGGCGTTTTCCTTGGCCGCTTCAATTGCTTTCGGGTCTATATCAAAGGCGAAAATTCTAAGTGACGTGTCGTAATTGATTGCGTCGTAGGCAGCTTTTCGTTCCTCCTTCCACATTTCTGGAGGAATGAGCTCCCAGCCCTCGCAAGCAAAAGAACGGTTAAGGCCCGGCGCAATATTTCTGCCAATCATAGCCGCTTCAATAGGAACAGTTCCAGACCCGCAGCAAGGATCCATCATCAGTCTATCCTCTCTCCAAAAAGAAAGCTGAACCATGGCAGCCGCCAGGGTTTCCTTAATAGGTGCAGCCACATCGCGCGCGCGATATCCTCTCTTGTGAAGTCCTGCACCGCTGGTGTCAACAGTCAAGGTTACGTTATCCTTTAGAATTGTAGTTTTCACCGTATAGGCCGCACCAGTTTCCTCAAAGTGGTCGATGCAGTAATATTCCTTCAATCTTTCCACAATAGCCTTCTTTACAATGCTCTGGCACGCAGGCACACTGTGAAGTTTTGATTTTACTGACGTACCTGTTACGGTAAACTTGCCGTCTATGGGAATCAGTTCCTCCCAAGGCAGCGCCTTAGTCTGCTGAAACAGTTCCTCAAACTCCATAGCCTTAAATTCAGCCATTTTCAATAAAACTCTATCAGCACTTCTCAGCCACAAATTGCTCTTTACAATAGCTCTCTCGTCGCCCATATACGTAATTTTTCCGTCCTCTGATTTAAGAATCTTATATCCAAGATTCTGTATCTCTCTCTTCACTACTGCCTCTAGCCCAAAGGTTGCAGTTGCAATTAATTCAAGTCTCATTCTTCCTCCCGCGTTTTCTATCAAGGCCCACAAAGCGTCGAAAATCCTCGGGAATCTATTTCCCGAGGATTTAAATTTCTTATAAATAAGGGGCTCTTCTGTTCAGAGCATTTCCTTCCAGTGATTCCAGTTCATTTAAAGCTTTACCAGTTCCGATTGCAACACAATCCTTAGGATTTTCTGCAATTATTACCTTAATTCCGGTGCGTTCTTCAATTCTCTTGTCAATACCATAAAGAAGTGCGCCTCCTCCTGTAATGACAATTCCAGAGTTGCTGATGTCAGCAGCCAGTTCAGGTGGTGTCTGTTCAAGAACACTGTGAACCGCTTCACAAATTGTGTGAAGTGCCTCTTCAAGAGCTTCCATGATTTCCTCAGATGAAACCTCAACTGTCTTAGGAAGACCTGTAACTAAGTCTCTTCCTCTGCATTCCATAACAATAGCTTCTTCTCTAGGATAAGCAGTGCCAATTGTCTTCTTGATTTCCTCACCAGTTCTTTCACCGATATACAGCTTATGAACCTTTCTCATGTATTTAATTATAGCATCGTCAAACTTGTCTCCTGCCATTTTAACTGAAGCGCTGGCAACGATTCCACCTAGTGAAATAACTGCAATATCAGTTGTACCACCACCTATGTCAATGACCATAGCGCCATCTGGCTTCGAAATATCCAGACCTGCACCAATAGCTGCAGCAACCGGTTCTTCCATAAGATAAACTTCCTTACCTCCAGCCTGAGTTGCAGCTTCTCTAACAGCTCTCTTCTCAACCTCAGTTACACCGCTTGGCACGCAAACCATGATTTTAGGCTTGAAGAATCTGCTGCTTCCGCATGTCTTCTTAATGAAATATTTCAACATTCTCTCAGTAATGTCGTAATCAGAGATAACTCCATCGCGCAGTGGTCTTACAGCAATGATGTTGGCTGGTGTTCTTCCCAGCATCTGTCTTGCCTCTTCACCTACTGCCAAGATTTCGTTGTTGTCCTTATTGATTGCAACAACTGACGGCTCGTTTAAAACGATGCCCTTGTTTTTTATGTAAACCAGCACATTGGCTGTCCCTAAGTCAATTCCTACTTCACTTGCCATTTGAATACTCCTTTTCTCCCTATATTTTATATACTCCTACGTGTTAGCCTTCTCATTTATCCTTACATTATATACAATTTCAAATAACATTTCAATTCTTATAGGAATTATTTAGGAATTATTTTGTAAGTTTTCTGCATCAAAACTCACTCTGCCAGTTCACTACTTGCGCGTGCTCTTAAAATGCGCTTCTGCGTCACCTACGAAAGTATTCATCTTCTTTGCATTCTGAACTCTTCTCATGACATTCTTTTCTGTTGTCTTATAGTTTGCTTTTACTGTGTCTGATAATTCTCTTAGTAATCTCATGGTTCTTACCTCCCTTAATTAATATACATAGTTCCCTTTTTCTATTCAGATACTAGCACAATATTTTTGGTTATTCAATAGCTTTTTTGTGATTTTTTTGTGTTTTTTATAATTATTTTGAATACGTTTTCAGTTACTGCTTTCAGTTATTTTTTAGATATTTTTGAAACTAATTGCAGTCCTGAAGATTATAAATTATAATAGTTCCAGACATGTAATTTTATTTACGGGAGGACTGAAAAAAATGATTTATTTTAGAAGTGACTATAGCCAGGGAGCACATCCCCATATTTTGGATGCTTTGATAAAAACTAACGAAGAGCACACTGACGGTTATGCTCTTGACCACCACAGTGAGCACGCAGCTGAAATGATTAAGGAAATGATTGGCCGTGATGACTGTGAAGTATATATGATGGTTGGCGGAACTCCAACGAATGTAATTACAATTGCATCTGCTTTGAAGCCGTTCCAGGCCGTTGTTGCACCAAGAAGTGGTCACATTTACATTCATGAATGTGGTGCTGTTGAACTTACGGGTCATAGAGTTTTGACTGTTGACGGCGAGGACGGAAAGCTGACTCCTGAACTAATTGACGGCGCTTGGCTTGAGTTTGAGGATGACCACACTGTAGTGCCTAAGATGGCTTATATTTCTCATCCAACTGAAAGCGGTACTGTTTACACTAAGGCTGAGCTTGAGGCGCTTCGTGAATGCTGTGACAAGCACGATATGTACCTTTACCTTGACGGTGCTAGACTTGGCGCTGGCCTGACTTGTCCTGAGACAGATCTTACAATTAAGGATATTGCTCGTCTGACTGATGCTTTCTACATTGGCGGAACTAAGAATGGCACTTTGCTTGGTGAAGCTGTAGTTATTTTCGATGACAATATGAACGACCACTATAGATGGATGATTAAGCAGAACTGCGGAATGCTTGCTAAGGGAAGACTTATCGGTGTTCAGTTTGAGGCTCTTCTTGAAGGTGGCGAGGACAGCGTTTTCTACGAAATCGGTCGTCACGAAAACAGACTTGCAAAGAGGCTTAGAGATGGAATCGCTGAATGCGGATATGAATTCGACGGAACTTCTCCTACAAACCAGATTTTCCCTATCTTCCCTACAGAAATGGTTCGCAAACTGGAAGAAGATTTCTTCTTCTATGATTGGGCTCCTGCAGGTGAAGGCAAGCGTGTAGTTAGACTTGTTACTTCATGGGGAACTACTGATGAGGATGTAGATGCATTCCTAGAGGCAATTAAGAAATTTTAATCACTAGTTTTAGGGGGTAAGATGATTATGAAATTAATGGGAAAGCGAGTTTTGACGGTTTTGACGGCAGTGTGCCTAGTGGCAGCGTTCACCGTACCGACATTTGCCGAGGACATGCCTTCTGCAGGCACAGGGCCTGACGTTGTTGAGACGCCTGACAAGCCTGACATTCCGGAAATTCCCGGAACGCCAGATCAGCCTGACAAACCGGATATTACGCCAGGATTCCATCATAATGCTAACGGCAGCGTAACTTACTATGAGAAAGATGGCACAATGGTAAAGGGTTGGAAGTTAATCAATGGAAAGAAGTATTATTTCAGCCAGAAGAACGGGCATATGGTAAAAGGCTGGAAGACTCTTAAGGGCAAGTGGTACTACTTTAATAAGGAAACCGGCGCTATGTTTAAGGGTTTTCATAAGATTGGAAAGTTTAAGTACTATTTTAATTTGAAGACTGGTGCCATGTTCAAGGGTCTTCATAAGATTGGCAATGAAAAGTATTATTTTGAGAAGAAAAACGGACATATGCTCACGGGTCTTGTTAAACGCAAGGGGAATGTTTATAACATTAACATGAAGGGGCAAATTCAGAGGATAATTTATGGCAAACGCAAGGCTATTGCTCTCACCTATGATGATGGTCCTGCCGATGGAACCATGAGCATAGTGAATACCCTTAAGGCCAATGACTCTGTAGCGACTTTCTTTGTTGTAGGTAACAGGGCAGGTATATATCCGGAATCAATAAAAGCTGCAGCTAAGGCTGGCTGCCAGATTGCAAGCCATACTTACTCTCATCCATGGCTCAGCACTCTTTCATCTTCGGAAATTAAGAGCCAGATTCGTTCTAGCGTTACGGCTATTAAGAAGAGATCTGGCAAGGCGCCTACAGTTTGCAGAACTCCTGGTGGAGAAAATACTGCAACAATTCGAAACAGCGTTGGAATGCCAATTATTCTCTGGTCCATTGATACCCGCGACTGGGCGACGAGAGATGCAGGTGCCACTTACAGATCGGTTATTAACAATGCATCTGATGGGGACATCGTCCTCATGCATGACCTACATTACTCCACGGCTGTAGCTTCTAAGCGCATTATTCCTAAGCTTAGAAAGATGGGATTCCAGTTATGCACTGTGGAAGAGCTGGCACTACTTAAGGGAGTTAAGCTGAAGGCGGGACATGTGTATAGTAGTTTTTAGCAAATCATCAAAATTCAATATTAAAGGCATTAATTTAGGGCTGTGATATTCTTCACAGCCCTTTAGCTTGCTATATATGGTTTTGTCTATAATTCCTTCTTCATATTATCAATTCTCTCACTGGATTTGGAATATTTCTTTATGATTTTCTCTGCCTGAACGTTGATTCCAAGTTGCTGGGCGCGCACCTTTTCCTCATAAGGTGTCAGCTGATCGATGTTCTTAATGTGCTTGTGCACCGGTTTAGGCACCACTGCCATGTAAATCAGTGGCGAAACTACAAGCATATCAGCTATAAGCCATAGAAGCACAGCCAAGGCACACATTCCCGTACTCATCCTGGTAATAGCAAAGGAGCCCACAATGCAGGCGCCAATTAGCCCCACAAAAAACGGAATATATATATGCTCAACCTTGTCAATAGCCCTAGTTAAAAACTCGTCCTTCCATTCCCTCTTCATTCTCTTGAAGATATGAGATGCACCTCTAAATTGTGTATTTGCAAGGTATATACAAGTCAGAAAATCCTTGAAGCTGGCCTTTTCCGGTGGGATTTCTGTTGGCCTCATCTCGTCAGCCTCGTAATTGTACCATATGTTTCCCCTTACAACTGTGCCTTCACCCATAATGGATAGTTCGACATCTTCGCCGGACTTCATTTCCACAATCATCTGGTCTCCGGCGCTGAGCATTACAGTTTCCCCATTCTGTTCTCCATTCTGTTCCCCATTGATTTCTACAGTACAGAACCCATCTCTCACATAAAAAGATGTGGTGTAAAATTCGTAATTCTCATCTTTCGGACACTCTAGCTTCACGCACTGACTCTCCGGCGTCAAAACCTCCAAAGTTCCCTTATTCCCTTTTCTCACCATAAGGTTATAGTCTACGATTTTACCAAAACTTTTGGTTTTATAGGCGCCACTAAAACTGTCCTGCTCCAGTTCAGCAAGCTTAGCTACTCGCACGTCCTTGTGCGCCAGAACCACGCTGCCCTTAAGAACCATTAACACCCTGTCAAAATCCGGCAGCTTGGAAAAATCCGACTCCTCCAGATCACAGGTAGCGGTGCTCAATCTCCAAATAAAATTTCGCTCTAGATATACGCTGTCCTCAGGAAAAATCCCTAGCTGAGTAGTTGTACCCCCGCTCCACTTAGATATATTTAAATCACTTTTCTTATAAATTCTGTGTTTCATTCCTTTTACCTCTCGGCTTCATCTTATTATAAAAAATTATATCCTCCATTTATTGATAAGGCAATGCTTTTGTAGTAAAATTGATACATTGACGAAAGGTTAACGAAACGAGGTAAATATATGGATAAGAAAACTGAAGCATACAACTATCACCATATAGGTTATAACTGTGCCCAGGCTGCAATCATGCCATTTTGCGACGAATTGGGTTTTGATAAAGAGCAGACCTTTAAAATGGCTGAAGCCTTTGGATTTGGAATGGGTACTGCCGGAACCTGTGGCGCTGTTTCTGCAATTGCATTCGCCATGGGAATGAAAAACTCCAACGGTAATCTTGGCGAAGGAGAACGTTCCAAGGGCGAAACCTACAAGCTAATCAGAGAGGCAATCGAAAAATTCCAGGTCAAAAACGGCTCCGTAACCTGCCGTGAATTAAAAGGCATGGACACAGGAAAGGTGCTTCGTAGCTGCGACGGCTGCATCGAAGACGCCGTAGAAATTATTGAGGAGATGCTTGCAAAACTATAATGAATATGAAGAAAATACTAGTTATCGGCTCTACGGTTGCCGACATAATCGTAAAACTTGACCATATGCCGTCCCGCGCAGAGGACGTTAACGTGGACTCCCAGGAATCATCTCTGGGCGGTTGCGCTTTTAACGTTTCTGAAATCATCAGGCATCACAACGTGCCCTACACCTTGTTCTCTCCTGTGGGTTCGGGAATCTATGGGGATTACGTTCATAATCAGCTAGCAGACCGCGGTATCAAAACTCCCTTAGATGGTTTTGGCATTGGGGACAATGGTTGTTGCTATTGCTTCGTTGAAAGTGACGGTGAAAGAACTTTTATCTGCCATCACGGAGCAGAATATCTGTTTAAAAAGGAATGGTTCGATGCCCTGCCTTCTGAATACAGTTACGCATATATCTGCGGCCTGGAGGTTGAGGACAAGACCGGATCTGTTATTGTAGACTTTTTAGAGGAACATCCTGAAATTCAGGTTTGCTTCGCTCCGGGACCGAGAATTACTCACATCGACCCTGCGCTAATGGAAAGAATTTTTGCCTTAAAGCCTATTATTCATCTGAATGAGGATGAAGTTTGTCGCTTTACAGGCTGTGGCACCATGACCGATGACTCTGACTCAGCTTCTAGCTGCAGCAGCGCGGCCGAAACTGCAACTATTGAAATTGCAGCTAGAAGATTGCATAAAAAAACGGGCAACGTTGTTATCGTTACCCATGGTTCTAAAGGTTCTTATGCCTTTGACGGACAGACTCTGCACTATGCCCCGCCTGTACCTTGCGAAAAGGTTGTAGACACCATCGGTGCCGGCGACAGCCACTGCGGAACCTGCCTTGCAGCCCTTGCCTCAGGCAGCTCCTTAGATGAAATGCTGGCCCAGGCAAACCACATCGCCTCCCTAGTTGTAGGAAAACGCGGCGCTGGCCTGGCGGTGGGTTGCGAAGCAACCTATCGCAGTGAAATGCCTTGCGATATGCTTGCAGCATACCGCCTATGACATTTCACTATCCTTTCGCTTTACTCTTGTAAGCGCTTCAGGCTTCTTGTAAGTCTATTTATCGCATTGATTCTGCGAACTACAGTGTAGGCATTTTCCTCTCTGTAAAGCAGAATTCTATTCAATGTATCGACTAAATCATCACAGATTTCATCTACCTGTTTCAGGAACTGGTCCTTATTCATTGTGACCATTCCGGCAGGTAGTTCTTTTATATTGTAGTGATATTCCATGCCGAAAAGTTCCAGAATTTTTGCTGAAAGCTGTAGTTTGATTTCATTTAAATATAGCTCGAAAATAGCATTGCGTGTTGCTGCTGTTTCCTTGATTTCCTCAATTACCTTCTGCACAGCCGCAAATCTTTCATCTAATTCTTCGTATGGCATGTTCATTGCCTTCCAGTAGAAGTCCAGCTGCTTCAAGCTCTGTGTAATAATTTCCTTCAGCTTCTTTTCAGCGGATTCTTCAAGAATTGCTGCTCCATTTTTGCGACAGTCGGTCAAAACAGTATTCTTTAGCTCCTCAATTCCTGCACCGGTCTTAGCACTAACTGGGAAGATTTTCACATCCTCTGTTCCCATAAGCTCGCAAAGAATCATGCGGCAATAATCGATGTACGCATTAAGGTCGGATTCTGAGACTGTGTCTGTTTTGTTCACGGCAAAGTAGAATCTGCCGGCGAAGTCGTTAGTGTTACGCAGGAAGTCGATCTCGATCTGATTGATTGGGCTGTCAACGGAGAGAAGGAAGATGACCCCGTCGCTTTCCTTCATGTACTCGTATGCGGCCTCGGTATTGTTTTTGTGGAATGAGCCAACGCCCGGCGTATCGACGAACTCCATGCCTTCCTTAAGGAACGGTGATGGTGAGCCCATAACAACCATTTCAACGCCTAGCTCGTTGTTTTTATTTTCCTGTTCGCTGATGTACTTGGAAAGATCCGCAGCGTCAACCTCTTCAACGGCGCCGTTTTTGAAGTAAACGTGCACGGATTTGTCTTCGCGATAAACAACCTTAGTTACAGCCGACGTAATTGGCACGATGCCCACTGGAAGAACTTTATCCTCCAGAATTGCGTTGGAAAGGCTGCTCTTTCCTCTCTTAAACTGTCCGATAATGGACACTGTCATTGCCTGGTTTTCCAGTTTATCTATTAGCTGCGCGGTCTGCTCAGCGTAACCCTTGCAGGCTTCGTCGGCCTCAAGAAGTTCGTGAGCTTTCTTGCACTTTTCTAGAATTTCGCTTGTCACTCCTAAATTTCTCCTTTGTCTATCTTTATCATGCACCCTGCGCGTTCATTTGCGCGGCATACCCTAAAAGTATATCACAGGGTTGGCGCGGTGTCTACAGTACCAACAAGTTGATAAGTCCAAGTATCAGACCTATCAAAGCTCCCAGATTTACAATCATTCCTAGTTCGTGTTTCATAACGGAAAGTATCAAAGTTTCTAGCTCCTCAACGTCCATAGAAACGATTTTTTCTTCTACAATTCCTTCTACGTCAAAGGCGTTAAGTATATCTGCAATTTTGTCACCTAACATCTTGTCGTAAAGGTCTGAAATTGCTGTTCTGATTTTATCCAGACGATGTTCGCCGATTATGCGATCCATGCTCCAATCTTCAATTTCGTTGATTTCGTTTTCTACTAGCTGGTGAATCTTGAAATAGCCTTCACCTTCAAGGTAATCAACGAACTTATCTGAAATAGGGCCCGCCATGGAGCTTACCATGGACTCGTTTACGAACATTGCCAGCATTCCGCCCATCTGCTTAATTGCTGAAGTTCCCTGCTTAGTGATGATTTCTGCCATATCAAGGCTCTTGATTCCTTCAATGATTCTCACTGAAAGGAAGTCTGCAATAGCATCTTTCTTGTTGTCGTAGGATTCCTCAGAAGATGCTAACTTCATTATTGTGCCTCTTACTGTTTCACCGTCAATGGCATTTTCAATGGAATCGGTGATGCCTCCGATAATAGTATTTTTTACTTCGTCTGACTGTAGGATACCTTTGATTTCCACCTCTCCAAATAGATTATCACCTACGGCCTTACCTACTGCTCTTGCCAAGTCTGGCTGTCGCTTTGGAATTATACCCGGCGTAAAGGGCAGGGTTTTGCCAAAGACCTTAATTGGTCTATATGGTCTGAAGAGCATTTTAACTGCAATATAGTTTGTACAGTAACCTATAGCTGCTCCGATTATAGGTCCTGCTAGGATTCTTAAAATTTCCATTTACTTTCCACTCCTTTTGATTGTTGAATATTTGTCTAATTTATTGTCGAGGTAATTGTCCAATTAATTTCGACTTGAGGTAAATTTTCTCTAGACAAATTTCCCACATTATAATATAATAGTTTTTGCAGTCAGTTGCAAGTACGCAATTGAAATTAATATGTGCACCTGTGGCGGAATTGGCAGACGCGCACGGTTCAGGTCCGTGTCTTTCACGAGGTGCAGGTTCGACTCCTGTCAGGTGCACCACTAGAACGCTTTGCTTTGCAGAGCGTTTTTTAGTTGTTAGAGGGAAATTTGTTTTGATATTAGGCAGGCATTTTGCCGTGAAAAATGCCACTTTTGGAGTAGTATGGTAACAATTATATCTAAGGTTTTTTCGATTTTTTTGATAATGGCAGTGGGTTTTGTTCTCTATAGGAAAAATGTTTTTCCGGTTGCTGCCACTAAATATTTTGTGGACTTGCTTTTGCTGGTGACTACACCTTGCATGATTTTGACGTCCATTACATCTAGAGAATTTGATGCAAGCATGGCGGTGTCAACGGCTCAAACCCTGATTTTGACATGTGGCTTCTTTGCGGTTTCGGCTTTCATCGGATGGATTCTCTTTAAAACGGTTTTCAAAAAAACACCGAAGCAGGACATTGGCGTATACATCTTCGGCTTTGCCTCTGTTAACAACGGTTTTATGGGATTTCCTGTTACTCAGGCGATTTTTGGAGGAGACATTTTCTACCTTATGGTTCTGCACAACATAATCTTATCTCTTTATCTTTACGGAGCGGGGCCGCTGATTCTCAGCATGCACCACGAAGGGCCAAAGATGGATTTCGTGTCGTTAACTAAGAAGATGGCAAACCCTTCAATTATATTCTCTATTTTGGGAATCATTATGCTGTTCTGCGGACTGCAGCTACCTGACATGATTTTTGATACTGTTGATACAATTGGACAGATTACAGTTCCGCTTTCCATGCTTTTAGTTGGAATGCAATTAGGCGATGCAGATCTTAAGCATATTTTCAGTAACATTACACTAGTTCTAATGTCCTTAATTAAGATGCTTGCCCTACCACTAGTTACTTTCTTGCTAGTTAACTGGCTCCCAATTGCAGATACGGTAAAGATTTGCCTGATCTTTGGAGCATCATTCCCTACTGCAGTTGTTACTTCCGCCATTGCGGTTATTGAAAATAAGAATTCTACACTGTCGGCAGAATGCATTGCAGTTGCCACGATGATTTCACTGGTTACAATTCCGGTCGTGGCGTTGTTCCTTAATGGATATTATGGGCTATAGGATTTAGAAGAATTCTATCACTTCTGGCACATTTGCCATGATTCTAAAGTGCCAGTACCACGCTCTCGATTATTTAGACCTCTAATTTTGCAATTTGTATCATTTATGTCATTTTATTACATTTTAGTTACGATAGTATTACCCACAACCTTAGGATTTTAGATAGCAAAAGGACATTTTCTATAGCAAGGCCAGTGCTACAAAAGATAAAACGAGACGAAATGCCACTACTTTGAGCCATATTTGGTACTGGCTTCATCCAAAGTCCTAGAATGTGCCACATCTGATAGAAATACATCTCCTAATTGCGATGCTAGAAACCCAAACAGCGCAAAAATCATAGAATACGTAACAAAATAGCGGAAACGCATCGCCTAATTGCGATGCGTGCGATGTTTTTCTAGGTAAATTTTACAAATCTATCTCTAAAACTCTGAATATGCAAAATTGCCGCCTGACATGTTTCCAAATAGGAAGAACAGATATAATACCAGCATCATTCCCAGGAACATTAGGGTATATTTTGCAAAGGTTTTGTCCGGGCCCTTGTGGCCGAGAAGACCTGCAAAGCTAAATCTATGAATTAAAGAAGTTATACGCTTTTTCATTGATAATCACCCATCCCTTCTGTGCAGGATGCACTGCATCCTCGAAAAATCCTTCTGTGTATTCCTCATTAGTTAGATCGCAAAGCTTAACCCCGTTTTTGTCTGCGATTTCTTTAACTTTCTTTGATACAACGTGTCTTTTATCTGCTGTTAGTCCGGTGTAGTCATACCACTTGCCGTTCATAGGCTGCAAGATTAGCTCAACATCTAGTCCCTGATCCTTGCAAACGTCTATGAAAATCTGCAAATCCCCATATTCATCTGACTCATCAAAGGAAAGGTTCGCATTCTTGTTCTTCATTTTGCTCAGCTTTCCCTTGAATTTTCTATTGAAGATTTTGTCTTTCATATTGTATGGGTTATGGCGTTTTCCGGTGTCTATCTCGGCATCTTTCATAAGAATGCCGAAGTCCAGCACCTTGACGTTCCCTGGGTTTTCAGTGTTCTCGAGGTTGTGGCCGTTTCCACCTTCCTCCACGCTTGGATCAACCTCTACGCTATGTCTCCTTCTCACTGTCCACATCAAAACCGTCTTAGCTCTATCCTTCTCCTTACCTATAGCCCCCTGCAATTTCTTGAAGCTATCGTCGTTACCCGAGGAATTGAGCAGGTGCTCTTTGCGGGTTTTGATAGCGTCCCTTGTGGCTTCTGACAACTGATCGTTGTGCATGGCCTTGAAATAGCACGTGGACGAGTAACGCAGCAGAAACTCGCGACCAGCCAGTGCGCTGCGATGGCTGTAGAACCATGTTGGCGACAGAATCAGACAGACTTTTTTGTTCTCCAGCTTTGGTCCGACGGCGCCAACGGTGATGGCGTGAGTCAGGCACTGGTTAAAGGCTGCGCCTAGGCACATTACATCCAGATCAGTCTGCCTAAACAGATTGGACGGATTGTACTGTGTCTTCAGTCCGTGGTGAAACTCCGATGAACCCATGTAGAGCTGGGTTTTGGGTCCGATGTTTTGGGCCAGCAGCTCGTAGGATGAATCCTTGGCTGAGCTAATCCAGTAGCCGAAATCTCGGTTTCCCTTTGGTAAGGTTTTGATAGCCAGAATGTGGATAGAAACCAGCAGAACCGTGAATATGACAAGAGCCGTGACAAAGGCCGCTATTTTCTTCATGCCTTAGACCTTACAATTTCAATAATTTTTGCCGGGGTGTCTGACTCTTCTCTCGTATACTCCGATGGCGAAATGATAACGCCCAGCTGGTCCTCAAGCATGATGATCAGCTCTGTGAAATCCAGTGAATCCATAAGACCCTCGTCTAGCAAGTTGATGTCGCGGTCAGTTCTTACGATGTCATCGTCGCAGATTTCTTCTAAAATGTCTAATACCTTTTCTTCTAATACTTTCTCTTCCATTGTTATACCCCTTTCTTGTTAACACGCTTGCTTTCTCAGAGCCACTATCTAAAACAGCTGCCCCGAGAAAATATAAAAGCCAAACATTACTAAGTTGAAAGTCACAAACCAGCTAACCAGTCTGTAGCCCTTCTCTTTTTTATGTTTCTTGTAAAACTTCGATTTCTTCTGATAAACTTCTGTTATGGCCAGAAGCACGCCGTGATAAATTCCGTAAACTATAAAATGCAGTTCCAGACCGTGCCAGATTCCCATTACCGTCATGTTGATAATGAAGCAGACGCTAGCCTGTGTCAGCTTATTTCCACCGAACCACTTGCCTCTCATGGCCCTCCGCAAAATCCTGGAAAACAGGTAATCCCTAAACCAGAATGACAAGGTCATATGCCACCTATTCCAGAAATCTTTCAGGTCGATGCTCCTAAATGGTTGGTTGAAGTTGTCGGGAGTTTTGACAGCGAACAGATAGCTGAAGCCCACTGCCATCAATGAGTAGCCGGCAAAGTCGAAAAATAGTTGCAGGCCGTAAATATACATGTTCTGTGTGCCAATCATGACCATGGCACTGGCAAGAACCTTCTTGTACACCAGGCCCAGGCAGATTTTGAACAGCCCGTCGCCAACCATATTCAGGTACTCTGCCCTGCTCCTCACGCCATTTATATCTTCCATAAATCTTCTGCTTCGGTCAATTGGCCCGCAGAGAATGGCCGGGAAGAACGTCAGGAAATAGAACAGTTCCGGCCCTTTGACCTCATCGATGAGCCCGTCATAAATCTCGATTACGATCTGCACCATCTTAAATGTCATGTAGGAAATGCCTATAAATGCGAAGAGTTTCAGGTCAACAAAACCTCCGACTTTGTTCACAACCAGCGGCGCAAGCGCCAAGGCGATGAACAGATAATACAGTTTCTCGTCTCGTCCCTTCGTCTTCACCACCCGAACAAAACCCACTGCGACGCAGTATTCTATAGCCAAATATGCCAGCAGAAACAAGGCTCCATTCAGGTTAAATTCATGGGTAAAGCCATTTTTGAAATCCAGGTCCACTCCCATGCTGAATATAAGGAAAATAAAGCTCACAATTCCGCCATATAGCTTTTGAGATTTTTCAAGTACTCCCAGGATTATAGCGGGCACGGCCAGGGCAGCCGCCACTATGAAAAACTGCAGGCTTTCAAACATTGCCATTACAGCAGCTGCTCCAGTTTCTTGCGATCAGCTTTGCCGTTAATGTTTCGCGGCATTTCCGAAATTGCCCTGATTTTTTTCGGTATCATGTAAGCCGGAAGCTTTTCTGAAAGTTTTGATTTTATAGCCTTTGCCTCCTGAAAGGTGAGATCAGATTCGTCGGCACTGCGAACCACGAAGGCGGTCAGGCTTCTAATAGCTCCATCCTTAACCTTCGGCAGCACCACGGCCTCTGTAATCCCATTTATCCCCATTAGATTAGCTTCGATGTCGCCCAGCTCGATGCGGTAACCGTGAAGCTTAATCTGGTTATCTTTTCGTCCAATGTAATAAAGCATATCCCCCTTGAAGTAGCCTTTATCACCTGTCTTGTAGCAGCGCGTTCCGTCCTTCTCAAAGAAGGCGTTCCTCGTCTTTTCTTCGTCCTTGAAATATCCCGGGCTCACTGTATCGCCACAGATTATAATTTCTTCATCCTCTATGACAATCTGGCTTCCCGGCTTCACAACTCCAATTGGAATGTCATCTCCTGAATTCGCCATTTCCTTGGTGATTTCAACTGATGTAACGGCTACTGTTGATTCTGTCGGCCCATAGGTATTAATCACTTTGACATCTGGAAAACGCTGATAAATTCTTTTCACCGTTTCTTCTGTCAGCTTCTCCCCACAGAAGAGGAATTGCTTGAGGTTCGGGAATGCTTCCTCATTGAAGTTTTGATCGGCCAGAAGCATATTGATGAAGGATGGTGTGGACACCATGTATTGGATTTCTTTATTTTGAATAAATTCCAAGGTTTCGCCGCATTCCTTCTGCATTTCCTTTGGCAGGTCGTAAAGTGAACATCCCCTTGTCATGGACGTATATGTGTCCATAACTGAAAGGTCGAAGGAAAACGGTGCCTGGTTCATAACTCTTGCTCCCTTTTCGAAGAAGCCTTCTGACCAGTCCGTGAACCTGCTCAAATTTTCGCAGGTAATTTCCACGCCCTTTGGCTTGCCTGTACTGCCTGATGTGAAGATGATGTAGAATACATCTTCAGGTCTAAGCCATTGCTCATGACTCACGGTACCTCTTGTAGGTACTGCATGTGCCTGTACCGACTTGCCCGCCTGCATTGCGCCCTTTTCTAGCGCTGCGTCCACGTACACAACCTGAAATTCCGGTGCATCTAGCGGCTCTGTTGCAAGAACTATGTGAGTTCCCACTGCCTGCAAGATATCTTTGATACGAGACTCTGGCATCGAGGTGTCAACTGGACAGTACGGATGTCCAGCCTTTGCGCAGGCCAAGAACGAAACAAGCATTTCCGGCTTCTTATGTCCGAAAACGACTATGGGTTTGTGCGTTTCTTCCTCGCCCTCGCTTGTGCTCTCGCCTAAGGCCTTGCCTGAGGCCCCTGCGAATCTTTCCAAAATTAATAAAGCCAAACGGTCGGACTGTTCCCAAAGTTCTTTATATGTAAGGGAACAGCCCTGTGACTCATAGGCCACACGATTACCATCGGCTTTATAATTTTCATATATTTTCTCTAATACTAACATATCTGAATCCCCCAATTCCCTTTTGCACGCTCATTATATCAAGTCGCCAATGGGGAAACAATAGGTTTAAGTACATCGTAAGAATAGTTAAGGATTTCGTAAGAAAATTGGCTTTGTGGAGAAATATAATAAGGATGCAGCACTGCTACATCCTAAATAGTAAGTTTTTTAGTTCATCCACAGAATCGGCGGAATTAATAGCGCCGTGTTCTGCTAGCCACTCTTTGCTTCGGAAGCCCCAGGTTACTGAAATTCCGGAAACTCCTGCATTTACAGCGGTTTCAACGTCCACTTCTGAGTCGCCAATATACACCGCATCTTCTGGCGCCACCTGATATTTTTCAAGGATTGCAAGGACTGCATCTGGTGCTGGCTTCCTTCTGATACCTTCTTTTTCTCCGGCAGCATAATCTATGAGGCCGGGGAAGTAATCCTTACAAAGGTCTTGCACGGCGAAGTCTGCTTTGTTAGATAGGACGGCCACCAGGCAGCCGCTAGTACGAAGCTCGGCGAACAGTTCAGCAATGCCGTCGTAAGGTTTGGTTTTCACGGCGCTATGTTCTTTATAGTAGGCCTTGAATTCGGCAAAGACCTTATCTTTTATCGCTTCGGCGGTTTCTGCCGGCACGGCGCGCTCAATTAAAAGGCGGATGCCGTTTCCAACAAAACGCCTAACCTCGTCAATGCTGCGAGTCGACAAGTCGTAGCTTTCCAAGGCGTGATTTGTGGAGTCGGTCAAATCTTCCAGAGTGTTCAAAATCGTGCCATCCAGATCAAAGATAGCTAGTTTGCATCGTGTCAAGCTTTCGTTTCCCATATCACTTTTCCCCTTTTTCTCCAATTACATTATCTATATTCCAACTTATTCTACCTTATTTTACCAATTTAGAAATTGTCTTAAATTCAGGTGCCTTTGCTCCGCCTAGCAAATCATATAGAATGCTTTCTACAGAAGTAACTGTTACACCTGCTGCAGCAAGGCGGTTCAGCGCAATGAGGTGATTCTTAGGGTTTCTGGAGTTTGCTGCATCTGCTGCAAGGAACACATCGTAGCCTGCTTCTACCATATCAAGGGCAGTCTGCTCAACGCAGATGTGAGTTTCGATACCTGCGATAACTACAGTTTTCTTTCCTGCTTTCTCAACTGCCTGACGGAATTCATCGTTTAACCAGCAGCTGAATGAGCTTTTATCGATAATTGGGCAATCTTTAAGAGCTTCTGCAACTCCTGGAACTGTCTGACCCAGGCCCTTTGCGTACTGAGTTGTTGCAATTTTATCTATGCCAAAAGCATTAGCTCCTTCAATTAGAATCTTCACGTTCTTCTCAGTTGTTTCAGCATCGGCCATAGCAGGCAGAAGCTTTTCCTGGAAGTCGATTGCTACTAGGATTGTATCTTCTTTTTTTAGTCTCTTAATCATTCTCATTACCTCTTTCATTCAAATCATTTGTAATAATTATACCCTTAAAACTAATACAAATCAATTCGTCCGAATTCGAAATTAAATTTTCACAAAAACTCATCCGAAAAATTGACCTATGCCCTTTTTCTATGTTATCATTTAAGGTACAAATTATGTAATTTAATTAAGAATGAGGTATATATATGGAAGGTAAAAACTCTATGACTGAGGGCTCCATCTGGAGGTCCCTTGTAGCATTTTCGATTCCCCTTATCTTGGGAAATCTGTTCCAACAACTATATAACGTATTTGACTCAATTATTGTAGGAAATTATGTGGGCAAGGAAGCTCTGGCGGCAACAGGTAATGCTGGATCCATTGTAATGCTTTTAATAGGATTCTTTATTGGTGCAGCAACGGGTGCCGGAATTATTACGAGCCAGGCTTACGGTGCTAAGGACACTAAGAGACTTCATGCTGCGGTACACACTTCCCTTGCAATTGCTATTATTGGAGGGGTTATTCTTGCTGTTGCGGGAGTAGTGCTAACGCCTATGATGATGAGAGCCATCGACACGCCAGAAGACGTTTTCGATCAGGCCGTGGTGTACCTAAGAGTGTACATGTTGGGAGCAGTCTTCGCTACAGTTTACAACATGAGTGCAGGCATCTTGAATGCCGTAGGCAACTCCAAAAGGTCACTTGTTTACCTTATTATTGCGTCAGTGACTAACGTTGTTCTTGATATTTTATTCGTCGGAGTTTTCCGCTGGGGAATCATAGGCGCAGCAATTGCCACAGATGTAAGCCAGTTTGTTTCCTGTGTTTTCATAGTAAGATATTTGGTAAAAAGTAAGGAAATTTATCATGTTAACCTTAAGGATATCAAGCTTCACAAAGGCCTACCGTCGCAAATTCTTAAGTTGGGACTGCCTACTGGTTTCCAGAGTGTAATTATTTCTCTGTCTAATGTAATTGTTCAGGCATCCATTAACAGCTTCGGTTCCAACACCATGGCCGCTTACACGGCATATGCCAAAGTTGAGGGCTTCATGCTTCTGCCAATTATGAGCCTGGGCATGGCGGCAACTACATTCACCGGTCAAAATTACGGGGCTACACGCCCGGACAGAATCCGTAAGGGTACCAAAGTTTCAACAGCTATGGGCGTAGGATATGCCATCGTCGTTGCAGTAATAATGTTCTTCGCCGGTCCATATATTATAAGGATATTTACCGACGAAACTGCCGTTGTAAAATGTGGCGTATTCATGTTGAACTGCTTGCTTCCAGCTTACTGGGTTCTTGGAATTTTCAACGTCAAAGTAGGAACAATCCGAGGCGTGGGCAAAACCTTCCAGGCTATGCTCATATCCATTATTTCCCTTTGTGGTGTGAGACTTTTATGGATATTTCTAGTGTTTGACAACAGCAGCATCGGCGGCGGAAGCAATTTAATGCTTCTAATGATAAACTACCCGATAACCTGGCTAGTTGGTGCAATTGCAGCAGTTGTATGTGAGCGCAAATACTTGCACCAGGTGGACTGCGAATTCAGCACACAAGATGCGGACAAATAAAGTTAAAACAGCAGAATGGATTTTTCCTTCCTGCTGTTTTTATTTTTGCGTATTCTTTATTTTTGCATGATCTTTATGTTCACGCGTCCTCTATTCAGCGTGTGCAACCATTTCCTTAATGTTATCAAAACTATATTCCATAACATATCCTGCCACATCATAACAAACCTGCAATCCGTTGAAGCCATTGGTGTGGATTAAAATTCCGTCCTTAGTCTCAGGGTCGAAGCATATCAGTGACTTGAATCCGCCGTTGTCGCCCCAATGCCAGATAATATCTTTGTAAAGTCCCCAGCCCAGGCCCCACTCAACGCCGTAGTCAGCGGGGTTCTTATATGAGCAGATTTCCTCAATAAGTGGCGAATCGCCTATTACCGATTCAACAAATTTAGGGTAATCCTTAATGGTAACATGCAAAGAAAATGCACAGTTTGGCTCAATTGCCACTGAATGTTGGCATCTGTCTCTTGGCGGTTCAATTTTGCCCTCAGCATCTACAGTCCTTGCTAAGGTGCGATTAAGCGGTCCTGTCCAAACCATGGCTGCATCGTCCATGCGAAGCGGGTTAAAAACTTCAGTCTGCATTAAATCGTCAACTCTTCTGCCTGTCAGCTTTTCCACCACGTCCTGAAGATAAGTGTATCCTTTGCCGGAATATCCGAAGGAAGTTCCCGGCGTAAAAAGCATTTCTACAGGCGCATTGCCCCAATCAGGCAACCCCGTTCCATGGCTTAGAACCTGTCTAGCCGTAATGTCCTTGCATCTCGGATCGTTAGAAGGCATATCCTCCGGCGCGTATTTACTCAAAGGCGCATCTAAATCCAGGACCCCTTCTCCCGCCAGCTTTAGGACGATTTTGGCAAAAATGGGTTTTGTTAGAGATGCTGCCTCAAAATGTGTGGTCAGCCTAACCTTTTCGCCAGTGGCAGGGTTTGCAATGCCCAAAGTATCAAATTTAATCGTCTTGCCTTCAGAAATATACGCCATGGCAAGACCCGGAACAAGATTTTCCTTCATAGATTTCTCGGCAATTTCCGTTGTCTTCAGCATTTTATCTTTATTTAGCCTCATTTTTCCATAATCCTTTCATATCCGTTCATTATAAACTCGCGAACATAGTCTGCGTCAACTTTTACGGGGATTTCGTCCATACACTGGGTAATAAGCGTTTCCGTAATCTCCGGTAAGTTCATTTCTCCATACATAACCCTTGCATCGTCACAGTTTTCAACAAAACTATCAAAAAAGCCGATCAATCCATCATTCTTTCTGCTTACATCTGATGGATATCCATTTGAAATCAAAGCAATATTGTTGTCATAGTTAGGAGCTAGAGAAAGAATTTCTCCAGTTTCTACATTTCGAAGAAAGCCGAAATTTTCCGTGTGTCGATCCATGTTAAAGCATATGGTGTCCATCCAAATCAATTCTAAATATTGTTCAGCCAACTTAGTCGAAACACTATTTAGGATTCTAAAACAGCGTTCATAGTCATCATCATCGCCCAAAATGGAACTGGCTGGTTCATAATTAACTTTAGCGCCATCGGTAAAATCTTCAGAACGTATATACTTATCGTCAAGCTCATAGTGTGCCATATTAAGGCCTAATTTTTCTCCTAGCCTACAAATAAAGAGCTCAGAAAAAATCTCGTTTTCGTTCCCCGTCTTATACATCCACCATTTACCCTCTACAAGCCTCCAGCATTTTTCGAAGCTTCCTATGTTCGTAAGCTCCGGTGTTCGTGATGGCCTATTAGACATACTGTCTGGATCGCCGCACAAGGCTAATTTATCGAAATAGTTTTCCTTAAACCTTATGTCATCATAGGTCTCCTCTGAGCCTTCTGGTCTGAACCAATATCTATCAGTAATTGTAGCCGCATTGACAGATAGTACTGTGCTCACATCATCTCGTTCTTTCAAACGAAGAACCTTCTTTAAGAGCCTTGAATTAGTCCTGTGTGAATCAATAGCCCGAGATGCAAGCCACCTTTCAAAATTCTTCGTTCGTTTCAAATGCAGTGGCAGAAGATTCTCATCATATTCAATTATGTTACCGTTTTCAATTTCTGCGATTACGCGGTCACCAGACATTAAACTTCCGCTTATTCTCTGCATATTTGAACCATCCCTCCCTTCTGATTTCTATACAAGAATTTTTGCAATTAGTTTCACTATGGATTATATCACAGATTCATCTTAATTGCGGCAGTTTTTGCCTCGCTGCGCCGTTTTACCTTAAGTTTATTGAAAATATGTGCTACGTGGGTTTTTACCGTCGGCAGCTTGATTCCCATAATTTCTGCAATTTCCCCGTTGGTCTTATCAGCACAAATAAGGCGAAGAATTTGCAGTTCCGTAGGGGTCAAAGGCTCACACTGGCCCATGTGCCCCTGCAAAAAATCTGGGTACAGCCCCGCACGGGTTCTGACCTGAGCCATAAGCGCCTTGTACCAGGAGTTCATAGTCTGTCGGTTTTGATCTTTTAATAGCGGTAGAACGGCCGCACCGTATACACTGATGGTACGCGTAAATCCGTAGTCTTCGGCAATATCAAGGGCCTCAGCTAGCGCCTCACGCCAAGCGTCGTCCTTTTTCCTGTAGTAGGCTATGGCCATCAAAACTTTCAGATGTATGTTGTCTATATGCCTGCCGCATTTTCTGAAATTTGTTTCTAAAGGGGCCAGGGTCACAAGGGCCGCGTCGGGTTTGCCAAGGGCCAGCTCCACCATGCTTTGGGTCATATATTGATATCTTTTCATAACGTTAATGTTCATAGGATCCCGAGGTGATTTCCTCATATACCATTCCTCGGCACTATTCAAATTGCCTATGAGCAGATCCATGCGGCAGAGCATTGCGTCAATGTTAGGCATGAAACGGGAGAGACCGCGTTTCTCGAAATCCTGGCGCAGGGTTTTTATAGTGCGAATGGCATCTTCGCTCTGGCCATTAGCTAGTTGTGCCCTCGCCAAGAGACCTGTCATGGCAAATTCTATGTCCGGAGTCCCTTTCTGGCGGATTTCATTGATTCTTGGAATTAAATTCAGCATTCTTGCCGAGATATCTTCCCCTTTCTCAAACTTACTTTCTGCGATGGCGCAGTCGGCCAGACCTACGCCGTCCTTTCCCAAAATGGTTTCCACTGGAACCCTAATTGTCTTGTACAGAAGGTCATCGATTTTGCTCCAATCAGAGAAGTCTTTTCCGCCATTCATTATGCTAGGCAAGGTGCTAGTAACAGAAAATCCCGGTAAGGTAACTTCCTTATTTCTAAGGAGGTTAAAAACCGCAGGAATAGTAGACGTAAGACCTGCGACACCTCGCTGAGGCAGACAAATGTCCAGCCATGCCAGCCGGCTTCGCGCTTGCTTTCCAGCAGCATCATGCTTGCTGCATCTCCGTTAGAAATCTTCCAACTCTTTATACCACCGCTCAGACTCATCATAATCCATATACAGCGCACAAAGCATGCTCATGCCCTGCATCAACGCTGGCGAAGCAAGAATTTCGAATTCAGGCATGCTCTTATAGTACTTAGCCATTTCGCTATAGTGTCCCATGCCCGGATGAAGCTCAGAATTTCGAATGAGAATCTCCGAGGCCTTGGAATGGTCGTCTCCCAGGGTATAACACTCCAAGGCATTAGCGTAATCTTCCTTCAGCTCGTAGTATAATCCACCTCGCACAAAGGTAGCTTTCTTCTTTTCCTCACTGAATTCTCTATCCATTTCCCACATGAGAAAATCTCTAAACTTTGGCCAAAATGAATAGGTTCCCACGTCGTCATAGAGTAGCATAGTGGTGTTACGTAAAAGGTATTCCAGCAGTTCTCCCGCGTGAGGATCTCCAGTAACTACCCGTGCCATTTCGGTATCAAAACTTTTAAAGGGAGCTAGCTCCAGTAAAAAACGTCTGACCGATAGGTCGAAACGCTTGTAGATTGCTTCTTCAAAATATAGATAAACTTCGCGAAAGGATCGCGCAATTATTTCTTTATTCAGTTTATTGTTGTCTTTGGATGTTGTGATATTTCTTGCCGTTATAATAACGCCGAGAGGGTAGCCAATGGAGATTCTTTTAATCTCTATGGCTTCGACCTCGCTGATTTCTATACCCGAGTTATGCATTACGGTTCTTATATCATTTGAATCAAACAGGAGATCTTCTGCGCGCAGAACTGTCATTATTCCCGCATATCTAAAGGTCATAAGACAGCCTTCGGGAGCACCTCTTGTTAGCATGATGAACTTCTTATTTGTGCTCATTCTTATTAATCGGCAAAGAGCTTGCCAGTCGCTATCTTCATTTATGTACTGTGCATCGTCTATTAGCAATATGTCCCAACCTTCTGCCGACTTAGGTATAGCGAAGTCGGGTTCTCCTGGGTTTAGTCGCAGAATTTTCCTTTTGGTGGAAACTTGTTCTGCAAGCAGTGCCTCTGCCACGCATGTCTTTCCAAATCCGCAGGGCGCACTGAAACAGAGGATGCGCTCATGATCCATAAAGTTCCTAAATTCTTCTTTTATAGATGGTTTGATGAGAATATTTTCAGTCAAAGGAGTCTCTCCTTTCCCTTTATAATTATTTGCACTTCCTTATAATATCAAATTATACATTTTTTATCGCAGACTGTAAATCATACTTCAGTATTATTTCAGGGAGTTTTGGTGCATGTTTTTTTGCGGAATTTGACTAGAAAAAACGTGAAAAAACAAAAAACCTACTGCGTAGCTGATGTATGCTTACGTAGCAGGTCATATTCTTTGTTATTCTTTTGTAAGGTTATTCATCTTATTCGATTTCACAAGCTCTTGCGATTTCAATGTCTTTGCCTCTGACTTTGGCAACGATTGCCCCTAGAACTACACCGATAATTGCAGGAACAATCCATCCGAATCCCATTGAATTCATTGGTAATGCATGTGAGATAATGTCCTTGCCTGCAAATGCCTCAATCTGCTGAATGATAGCAATGATAAATGCAAATGCTGCTCCGCCTCTATATCCAAGAACAGGAAGCTTATCTCCTGCAATTGAACAGAATGTCAGAGTAATAAGAACTGGATAAACGATTCCTAGAATCGGCGCAGCCATGTTGATAATAATGTCTGTTCCCAAGTTTGAAATTAGGAAGGAAACAATAGTAAATACAGTTACAAGGATCTTGTAGCTGATATGAAGCTTCTCTTCGAAGAATTCTGAAATTGATGTAATCAGACCAATTGCTGTAGTTAAGCATGCAAGGATTACAATCAGACCCAGTAATAATAAACCTGATTTTCCAAGAAGAACTAAAACAACTTTTACCAAAACATCTGCCTGTGCCATTGCTTCTCCATTGTGTGCGTATGTTGCACCGATGTATGCAAGTCCACCGTAAACAACGAAAAGAAGCGCTGTAGCAATTAGTCCACCTGCCACTAGCATTGTGAACTGGTCCTTCTTAGCAGTGTAATTCTTATCCTTAATAGTGAAGATAACACTGATTGAAAAGATTACTGCAGCCATCATGTCCATTGTCTGATATCCTGCTGAAACACCTAAGCTTACAGCCTGATCTACACTTGATTCCATTGTAATATCTCCGATTGGAGTTATTATGCCCTTAACTATCATATATAGAAGAGCAATAACCATTAGTGGTGAAAGAATTTTTCCAACAATATCCATTACTTCGCTCTTGCTAATACAGATAAGCCAGCAGAATACGAAGAACACGCCTGTACAAAGTATAGGGTTGAGATTTCCAAAGTTAGGAACTAGCCCCACTTCGTATGTAATTGATGCAACTCTAGGAATTGCAATTGCAGGTCCGATACAGATGCAAATAACGCCTAGGAATATAGCGGAAAGCTTTACTCCTAACTTTTCAGTAATAGAGTCACTTCCTCTTCCTGCTACTGCGATAACCATCATCGCGATTAATCCCAGTCCAATATCTACGCCAATGTAGCATAGAAATCCAAGGAACCAGTGGTCTCCTAATTCACGTCCTAGGTACGGCGGGAATATTAGGTTTCCGGCTCCGAAAAACATAGCAAACAGAGCAAAACCTATAGTAACTGTGTCAGCTAATTTGTTATTGCCTTTTTTGATTTTCTCCAATTTGATACTTTCCTTTCATATTAATTTCATTTTCATTTACGCACAAACGCGTAACGTTTATTATATATCAAATTAGTGGGTTTGTCCAATGTTTCTGTGAAAAATAATAAAAAATTGTTGAAATTTTAGGTTTTTAGGTAAAATTCGGGGTAACTTTGGCAGAGGGTTTTGATGCAAAGATCATACCGAAAGACGTCGCTACGTGAAGGAAATTTGTATTAATTATGTTCTTGTGTGTGAATTTTGTTTTTACCTTTACGTGCGGATTTGATTATGTTAGGATGAGAACATCGATACAAGACATGGAATTATTTTGGTGGTTATCACCAAGTAAATCAAGAAAGGACAAAGCTATGAAAAAAGCGAAAATCATTGCATTGACACTTGCTCTTACTATGATTTTAACGACTTCCGGCGCGTTCGCCTGCACTGGAATGTACATTGGTAAAGATGTAAGTGCAGAAGGCACAACTGTTGTTGCAAGAAGTGAGGACCAGGGTAGAGGTGCTTACAACAAACTGTTTAAGGTTAAGCCTAGAGTTACTAAGGCAGGACGTTACTACGAAGATACAGCAAACGGACTTAAGGTTGCTCTTCCTAAGACAACTTACAAGTACACTTACGTTCCAGATTCATATGACTTAGAAGACGGAGAATATCCTGCAAGCTGTACAAATGAATATGGTCTAGTATCCGTTGGTACTGTTTCCACAGGCGTTAAGGAAGCTTATGAAGCACTTGACCCAGTTGTAGAACCAGGTCTTCGTGAAGCTATCCTTGCAGGACTAATTGCATGCCAGGCAAAGACAGCTAGAGGCGCTGTTGATACTCTTGCTAAACTAATCGACAAGTATGGTTCAGAAGAATACAACACTTTATTCTTCGTTGATAAGAAGGAAGCATGGATTTTCGAAACTTACGGTGGACATACTTATGCAGCAATGAAGATGCCTACTGACAAAGTTTCTGTATTCGGAAACCACATCATGATTGACTGGGTTGACCCTAAAGACACTGAAAACTTTGTATTCTCAGATAAACTGTTTGAAACAATTGAAAAAGCAGGCGGAGCTGTTAAGGATGATCAGGGAAGATATAACCTTGTTAAGTCAATTGATAACCCTTCAAGAGAAGACTACAACAACATGAGAAACTGGATTGGAATGAAGACTTTAGCTCCATCCCTAGTTGGAGAATACAGCAAGGACGAATTCTATCCATTATTCTATACACCAGATAGTAAGGTTTCTGTAACTGACTTAATGCAGTTATACGGAAACAGATATGAAGGAACTAAATATGACATGATGAAGAGCGAAAACGCAGGAATGAGACCTATCGGTGTTACTCGTCAGTCATGCGTTCACATTCTTCAGACATACCCTAACCTTCCTGCTGATTCATGTAACCTTCAGTGGTTAGCACTAGGTAATGCTGAACATGCAATGTTCATCCCTGCATTCAGCGGTATCACTGATACTTATGCTGGATACAAACCAGATGGAAATGTTTTCAATGAAAACAGCGTATACTTCAACTGTAAGAGAATCTGCAGCCTTGCAGAATCCGATAGAGCATTCTTATCACAGGGTGTAAAGGATTACAACTTACTTGAAGAAAAGATCATGCTTAATAATATGCAGAATGAAATCGCTAAGATTAACAAAGCATATGCAAAGAGCAAGGCTAACGGCAGAGCATATGTAACTGCTTTAGGTAAAAAGGTTGCAGCTGACCAGTTCAAGGCAAACAAGAACCTTTACCGCAAGCTTCAGTTCACTCAGACTGACAATGTAAACGATAGAGTTAACAACGCTAGAAAGACTACTTTCGTAGCAGACAGCAGACTAACTCAGGCTGCTAAGTACTATGGTTACACTGTTACTAAGACTGTTAAGAAGGACGGCGCTAAGGTTTACACAATCAAGAACGCTGCTAAGACTTATAAGTTAACTGCAGGACAGAAAGCTTACACTGTAACAGAAAACGGAGCTACTACTAAGGCTGAATTATCAAAGGCTCCTTATTTCTTCGGTGGATACTTATATGCACCAATGGATTTCATCCAGACATTATAATTAATGACTTTACATGAATAAAACATTGATTGTATTGAAAATCCCCCGGCTGTGGCCGGGGGATTTGTTTTGTTCTTCATTCTTTTTTGAGTGGGGCTTCTACTTATTTATCAAATACAACCCCACAAGGCAAGCTCCAATACCTGCCGCCTTTTCCCAAGTAAATGATTCCTTGTATAATAAGTATCCTACAAAAATTAAGGCAATGCTAAGTATTATAGCCTTGCAAATATAGCCAGTATTCAAGGTCCAGCCGACTTTGTACATGTAAATGCTGGCTGCCTCCATACACATAAGGGCAAATCCTAACACATAAGTAGTCCAGTTCATTTTGCTAAATTCATCTAAGAAACTTGAACCATTTCTACTAATTCCAAAAGCTACTGCGCAAACGGCAGCGGCAACTAGGTATGTAATTGTAAGCGATGCGAAGGGGTTCAGGTTTCCCGGCAGGGATTTAGCGCAAACCTGATAAAAAATTTCTGCAACAACAGCTAGTGCAATTGGCCACATCATATATAAGTTCATTTGTTTTCTCCTCTTTTTTTACTCTCTGTTCTTATCCTTTTGAAGATTTCATACTGTCTCTGAAGTTCCGTTTCCGCATCGACAAACATTCCTTTAGCTTCCAAAATCCTCTCAACAGCCTGAGCAGGATCCATTGTATGATATGGTAGAAACAATCCTCTCAACTCCTTAGGTTTAATAATCTTATAAACCTGTGAAGATGACAATTCGTAGGTAAAAGAAAAATATCTATAAATATATCCAATCCAGTACATCTCATTGCGGGAGTACTTTACTGAACCATAGCTAGTAGCACCATATTCTTCATCAACCAATTGCAAAATATCATTAGCTTGTATGTTGCTAAAGAGGATATCACCATTATCCATACTCTTTGCTATTTTGCTCTTCATAAATCTTCTCATAAATATTTCAGAGCTTGATTCCATCTTATCTATTGATTTTTCAAATGCAGTGGCCTGAAGCTCGCACAGGAGCAATCCATCTCTATTTATTTTCCTCATTACGATCTCCTCCTCTACTTCAAAATTTCATCAATATATAAGCCTTTGCCTCTATACTGTTTTCTCGCAAGTTTAACCTTATCTGCCCCAAGAGTCGATTCCTCTACTCGAATATTCTTATAATAAGTCCTCTCATTATCTGAGATGTAGCAACGTTCTATGAGTTTTGATTGAGAAACAGCTTTATCACTGGTAAAAACGTACTGCATTCCAAGATTTGTTGCGGCAAGGCAATGCTTACATTGTTCATCGGTAAGTTCGCCATCTATAAAAGAATTTATAATTTGGAACATGCGGTTATCGGCGATTGGCGCAATTATATAGTCACAGTCTTGAGACTGTGCCACAAGTTCCTGTATTGTCGGGTGGTTTTCGTACTCGCTAAGTGCTCCTCTATAGTAGGCAATTGTCAGCATCCAGTCTTGGTCAACTCTATATCTTTTGCACTTTAAATCGCTATCATCAAAACGAATATAGTACACGGAAGAATTATCAAAGCCGGAAACAAATGAAATCGCCTGCTCATAGCTTTCACCCGTATAAAACCCACGGCCAAAGTCATTGTTGTTTCTTCCTTTATTTATATCTATTTCCCCTATAATTTCACTTTTCGCACCATGGAAAAGCAATTTTTCGTTTTCTTTCAAATTATCTCGCCAAAGCATTTCCTTAAGTCTATTTATCCTTACTTTCTTTGAGAATGCAAAGGAATACACACTTTCCAGGAGTTTTGTAGAAGGCTCTGTCTTTTCTGCTTCACTTCTTGAAATTGTTACTTGTTCCACTCCGATTTTATCTGCAAGTTCACCCTGGGAGATCCCCAAAACTTCCCTAATCGATTTTAAATCTTCCGAAAAATTATAATCCATATTTTGCACCTCCTAACTTATTTATAGCACATTACTTAAATAAGTTCAACCATAACTTGTTTATAACATATTACTTAAACAAGTTTGCAGGTGAGGCCTTTTTCATAGCTTCCTTATTTCACTATTTGGTACAATGCTTCGGCCACCTTGTCTAGCTTGTTAATATCGATGGACGAGTAGTTCATAACATAGGTGTTGCGGAGTTCCTCATTGTCAAAACTATCATAGTAGTCGGACAAAGGCGCCAGCTTGATGCCTTTAGCGCGAGCTGCTAGAATAAGGTCTGCTTCGGACCTGGTGGTTTTGATATGCATGAGAAAATGCACGCCGGACTCTTCTTCTGTGATGGTAATGTAATTCTTCAGCGGGCCGTTCTTGAACGTGGTCAAGATGGCGTCGCGCTTGATTTGGTAGTAGTTTCTGAGGCGATTGATGTGCTTTTCGAAGTTGCCGTTGGCCATGAATTTTGCCAGGGCGTACTGCTCGAAGTTGGACACGGTGCATGAGTAGAATGAAAACGCCTCATAATATTTTTGCGTCAAAACTTCCGGAAGCACCATGTACCCGATGCGGACTGTGGACGACAGGGTTTTCGTGAAGGTGTTAATGTAAATGACATGGTCAGAAACGTCGATGCTCTGTAGTGTCGGTATAGGTTTTCCGGACAAGCGCAGCTCGCTGTCGTAATCGTCCTCGATAATATATCGTCCCGGCTCTTTGGCCGCCCAACCTAGTAGTTCGTATCTGCGGCTTATAGGCATTACAATTCCTGTTGGAAAATGGTGGGATGGTGATATGTGGATAACGGAAATTTTCTTTTCCTCTAAAGCTTCAGCGGAAATGCCGTTATCATCGATGTTTATGAAACTGTATGGCACATGAAGACTTTTGTAAATCTTGGCCAGCTTCGGATAACCCGGATTTTCGAGACCGTAGATTATGTTGTTCCCAAGCAGCTGAATCAGTATGCTATAAAGGTATTCGGTGCCCGCTCCAATTATTATCTGCTCTGGTCTTACGGTCATTCCACGGAATTCCTTTAAATAGTCTGCAATGCTTTTGCGCAGTTCTAGGATTCCACCGCATGGTGGATTTATCATTAGTTGTTCCTGATTTTCATTTAGGATTTCTCGCATGGTCTTAGCCCAAACTGTAAAAGGGAAAATCTGACTGTCCGTCTGATTGCTGGAAAAATCAGCAATGTAGGACGGCGTCGATGCAGGCAATACGATATTGCTAGCCTGCGAGGTCTGGGATGGAAGAGTGTCTTTTTTTAAATCTGAAACATAAAAACCTCTCTTAGGGATGGAATAAATATATCCTTCTGAAATTAATTGCTCATAGGCATTTTCAACGGTGATGACACTTATGCCCAGATTTTTCGCGAAAGGTCTCTTGGATGGAAGGCGCTCGCCAACACCCAGCTTCCCTTGCAGGATGTCATTCTTGATGCATTTATATAGATGTTCGTATAGGGAATCTGACCCTATATTTGTGAAAGTATATGTTAACATTTTTGCTCCTTTGTGAAATCTGACCTTATTGAATATGTTCGTTTTGATGATTTCAAAATGGTCACATTACCATTATAATCGGAGCTAAAAGATAAGTAAAGAGCTTGCGGCCGGAAATTTAGGAGGAAGCCTGCGGGCGAAATTTAGGAGGAAGAAAAAATGAGCAAGAACGAAAGATACAAGTTAAACAAGGAATTGGCGCAAATGCTAAAGGGCGGTGTAATTATGGACGTTACTACACCTGAACAGGCTAAGATTGCAGAAGCTGCTGGTGCTTGTGCTGTTATGGCACTTGAAAGAATTCCAGCTGACATCAGAGCTGCTGGCGGAGTTTCCCGTATGAGTGACCCTAAGATGATCCAGGGAATTCAGGAAGCTGTTTCTATTCCAGTTATGGCAAAATGCCGTATCGGTCACTTTGTTGAAGCTCAGCTACTTGAAGCTATTGAAATTGACTACATCGATGAGAGTGAAGTTTTATCACCTGCTGACGATGTTTACCATATTAATAAGAGAGATTTCCAGGTACCTTTCGTGTGTGGAGCTAGAGATCTAGGCGAAGCTCTAAGAAGAATTAACGAAGGCGCTGCTATGATTCGTACTAAGGGCGAACCTGGAACGGGAGACATAGTTCAGGCTGTACGCCACATGAGAATGATGAACAGTGAAATTGCTAAGATTACTAATATGAGAGAAGACGAACTTTTCGAAGCAGCTAAGCAGCTTCATATTCCTTATGAATTAATTGAATATGTTCATGACAACGGAAGACTTCCTGTTGTTAACTTTGCAGCTGGCGGTGTAGCAACTCCTGCAGACGCTGCTCTTATGATGCAGCTTGGTGCTGAAGGTGTATTCGTTGGATCCGGTATCTTTAAGTCAGGCAACCCTGAAAAGAGAGCGGCTGCAATCGTTCAGGCTGTAACTAACTACACTGATGCTAAGCTTATTGCTGAACTTTCTAAGGATCTTGGCGAAGCTATGGTCGGAATCAATGAACAGGAAATTGAAGTTTTGATGGCAGAAAGAGGAAAATAATGAGGATTGGAGTATTGGCATTGCAGGGCGCTTTTATTGAGCACGAGAAAATGCTCGAAAAGTTAGGCGCTGAGTCCATCGAGCTTAGACAGGCTTCTGACTTAGACATTCCTTTTGATGGCTTAGTTTTGCCTGGCGGAGAGAGCACCGTTCAGGGAAAGCTACTTCGTGAGCTTGGCATGTTTGAGACTTTAAAGTCACGAATTGAAGATGGACTTCCTGTTCTTGCAACTTGTGCAGGCATGATTCTTCTGTCAGCACAGATTGAAAATGATGAGCTGAGACATTTTACGACTCTGCCAGCCTGCGTGAAACGTAATGCTTATGGCCGTCAGCTCGGAAGCTTCCATACTGAGGGTGACGTTAAGGGAATCGGCTCTGTGCCTATGACTTTCATCAGAGCCCCTTATATTGAATCTGCTGATCCTTCTGTGGAAATTCTCGCCGAAGTCGAGGGAAAATTGTAGGCGTCAGATATGACAACCAGCTTGCTTTCGCCTTCCACCCAGAACTAGACGATGATACTAGGATTCACGAGAAGTTTTTGGAGATTGTTGAGAATAGATAATAAAAATAAGCTGTATGGCGCGAGACAAATGCGTTGTATGGCTGATTGGAGGGCCGACCCGCTGGGGCCGGCCCTTGTTTGGAGCTTTAGCGGGCGTGGGCCCGCCCATGGGGCGGTTGACCGGATCACGGCGGGCACGTTTTTTCTTTTTTTAAACTTTTGGGGCGTAAATTCTATCATTCGTGGCACATTTAGGCATTTTCATATTACCAGTACCAACTCACAGGTCTAGATGTAAAATATTGTAATTTTTGTGACAGGCTTTACCTATACTTTACCCACATCCCAGGCATTATCTCTATAAAAGGGACAATTTCTGTTCAAAAAACAATACAAGAGTTCTCCCGGGACTTGGCACAATAGAAAAACATAGCGGATTCCATAGGTTTTTCTCGAGGTTTTGGAACTGGCTCCTCGCAAATCGGCAAATGTGCCACAAGCGATAGAAACACATCGCCTAATTGCAATCTAATCTATACTCTAAATCACAATGCCTTCCAGATGATCAAGCTCGTGCTGGCATATCTGTGCAGGCCATCCGCTAAGTTTCAACTTTTGTGGTTGCCAGTTCATATCCAAATACTTGACCTCGATGTTTTCGTAGCGAGTCGCCTTGCGCACTCCAGCCAATGACAGGCACCCCTCTTCAGTTTCGTACGGCGTATCCTTGCTCACCAAAACAGGATTGAACATGACCACATCAACAAATCCAACATTGACAATTATCACTCTCTTCTTCACGCCAATCATATTGGCTGCCATGCCCACACATGCCTGGCGATTAGCCTCTAGTGTGTCCATCAAATCGCGCCCGACTTGTATGTCATCCTTCGTTGCCGGCGCAGACTTCTGCCCCAAAAAAAATACATCCTTTACTATAGTTTTTACCATATTTCCTTACCTCTTATTCCTAAACGTCAATCCCATCTCTGGGCAGGACTCCTTGACTATAATAATGCTTCACCTCGCGCATTTCCGTGACCAGTATATACATGCACTAAAGATTCCTTCTTCACAATAATTCTCCTTTAAATCTATACACCCTCTCCTCGGTAAAGACAGCCTCCATTGGCTGGTCCCACGGCTGCTTAATCACCGATTCAGACTTCTGGCACTCAAAAGCAACGGCAACAATAGCAGGCTTTCCCGCTCTGCCGGCATGTGTTCTCTCAGAGCCGGTGGTTTCCTTGCGACCGGCAGACACTCCCTTGCGGTCGGCGATCGCGCAACCCTGCTTGGCCTTCTCGATATACCGGTCATAGAAGCCGGCGCCCATTCCCATTCGACCGCCCTCTTCATCAAAGGCCGTGCATGGGCACACAATCAGGTCAATGTCCTCTGGCGCAATCTCTGCGGATTTTCCCCTTACAGGTTCACTTATTCCAAAATAGCCTTCCGTCCAGGTATCTTCACCCTCTGGTACTAAAGCTACCATGTCTTCATTTGAGATAACGAGAGGGTATGCTAGGGTTTTGGGCTCTGGGAGTTTTGATATTGTTTGCTCTAGGGCGTCTAAGCGTACCTCACCTCTGATGCCCTTATATATGAGAATTGTCTTCGCACGCCCGAACTCTTCCGACGCCAGAAGCTGCGCACAAATCTGTGCCGACTTGGCATTTCGTTCTTCCGCCGAGAGACTGTCCCGGGCCTTAATCTTCTCCTTGCGAAGCAGTTTTCGTTGTTCCTTAATATTGTCCATTGAAATTCCCCATTTATTCTTATATCTCTGACCTAAATTATAGCTTACATTTCATGCTCCGTAAACTCAAATATTCTTGGCTATTTTCCCCTATGAGGAGTATAATATTCATAGACTATTATATTTATGGGAGGCATCTTTCATGATTAAGCATATAAACGACAACTTTACAATAGGCTATATTCACGCCGATGCACTGGCTGAAGCTGCGCCAACCTTTGGTATGAACGAGGAATTGGTAACGCAGTGCATTGAATCATCTGAAGGAATATACTTCGACGAAAACTGCACTTTTACAAAAATGAAGTTTTTCGATCCCACCGACGATTTACCAGATGATCGCCTTGCGGTTCATATTTCCAATGGTAAAATCCTCATTATCGATATTTTCGACAGCGACAGTTCCAATGAGGAAAAAGTTAATGCTGTGCTTAACAGGCTTAATCCTGATACAGTCACAGTGGGAAAATTCATTTATACCTTTATAGAGGAATTGGTGTCCCGCGATACTGTTTTTATCGATACCCTTGCAGGCGATATTAATGCCATGGAGCAGGATATTCTAAACGATGAAATCGAATCTGATTTCAATAAGCGCATCCTTGAAATCAAGAGAAAGCTTCATAAACTTCATGTCCAGTACGAAAGATATCTGGATTTTTTAGATGTCCTTGAGGCTGATGAAAATAACCTCTTGCTTGAAGACGAGTCCTCCTCCATACTTATTTCTAATATCGAGAAACGTGTGGCCAGATTCAGTAATAATGTAGATTACCTTGCTGAGACCGTTGAACATCTGCAGGATGCTTACTCCTCGCACCTTGATATTAAAATGAACCACAATATGATGATTCTTACCGGCCTCACCACAATTTTCTTCCCACTGACAATTATCGTCGGATGGTACGGCATGAATTTCAAATCTATGCCTGAGTTTGGCTGGGCCTTTGGATATGTTTACGTAATTGCGCTTTCCGTGCTGGCCGTTTTCCTGCTGGTGTGGATTGCAAAGAAAAATAAATGGCTGTAGGGAACTATGTGGATTGCATGGCGGCTTTCTAAAAGCTCTTAAGAAAGCTTAAGTTTGCTTAAGATTTTTTAAGATTTTTCTAGCAGACTAATTTATCTATGGATGATACTATCCTATTATAGGAATAACTAGAGAACACCTCTCTAGCGTAGATTCCAATCATCTTTTGTACCAGCTTGTTAGTGCTATTTTTAGAAAGGAAAGGAAAATAATATGGAGAAAAGACTGAATAAATTAAGCAAATGGGGCGTTGTCTTGGTTAATATTGCATTATATATTGCCGCCTACAAGGTATATGTCTTAATCCATGATAAAGGCATTAATCCTTATATAATATATGTACTCCTTATTCTTATGATAGTAGAAGTGGTGGTGCAGTTATTGAAGTATACACAACAGCAATGGACTAAGCATGTTCTGAAGAAAACAAAAGATGAAAGTAAGATAATCGAAATGATTACGACTTTGCCTCTCATAGCAATGATTAGCAATTTCGTTGTTGAATTAAGCCATATATACATGAGCTAAAACTAATATGAAGGTAAATGGGTGGTTGGGATAAACTAGACATCCTAGCATTTTAAAGAGAGTAGGAGGGAATGGCCAGCTACTGTCCTCTCACACTACCGTGCGTACGGTTCTCGTACACGGCAGTTTCAATATTTGATGTGCATAGACTGATATGCATTGGATAAGTCATAATATTCTTTGCCTATCAGTCTTTCTTTTGTAAGTGCCATTTTCACAGCTATTGTATTGGATGTTCGGTATTTTCTGGGTCAAAATTCTATACAGCTTACGATATCTTTAATTTGCTCTCTAGCCAGGAAATTATTACTCCGCAATATGGTGTCAAGTTTCTTTTTTCCACAAGTCTGTCATAAGTGCGTTCCAATTCTCGTATATACGCTTCCCGAGATTTGCCTTTGCATTTTTTCGTAATTCTGTTCTTCTCTGCCATCAAAACACTTCTTCGTGTCTCTCGTAACGAAAGAGCCTGGCAATTCAGATTCAATGTTTCTGTCACGTCCTTATTGATTTCCGCATCCTCTGAATAAATTCTGCCATCTGCTTTATACTTAATCTTCCTGACAGACATTTCGTCAAAAGGATTCACCGTAAGCTCCACATTCCCTCTATGTGCATCACACGTTGTTTCTTCACGTTTTACACCTTTTTGTAAACTATTTCCATAACATACTCCTACCATCCATTTAAAGTCCAGCGTGGCTCTTTTATCATGTTCCTTCTCATCTTGTGGATGTCTCGGCCTGCAATGTTCAATTCTCACAACACTTGGATTTTCAATCTTCTTCATACAATATGCACACAGGCATCTCTGCTCTTCCCACATCTGTTCACGGATGTCTTTTAATACATCCGTAGGCATATCCGACTCATAATCTGCATCCGGGTTTTCCTTGCGGAATTTCAGAAGGCTATTGGGCTCTTTTCCTTTTTTTATAACAATCATACTCTATTCCCCCAATATTCTCTCCAAATCCAGAGACGTCCTTGCTGCCGCGATATCTGGATCTGTTGTTCCGACAGTTGATTCTATCTCTATCAAAACCTTGTCGGCTTCTTTGTAATTATTTTCATCCATATACGCATAGAATAAGTCCATACGATGCTTAATGTCAGCCGGGCGTTCTGATACATTCATAACCTCACGTAATATAGAATTAGCATCTCTTCCGTAGGTCTGTGCCGCAGGCATGCAGATTTCCCCGTGATCTAGAATTCGAATCTGCTCTCTTGGAACAGAGTTAATAACTGCTGGAGCGTGAGAACTAATAATAAACTGAACTTCCGGAAAGATTGCATGAAGATCACTTAAGATTGTCTGTTGCCATTGCGGATGCAGATGTAAATCTATCTCGTCAATCAGAACAACTCCCGGTGTCTTTTCCAATACTTTATTCCCAAGTGTAGGATTCAACACTGCCATACGATAGGCAATATCACCAATCATACTAAGCGTATTTTTATATCCATCGCTCATTTCATCCATCGCAAACTTCTGCGCACTGCCATCCGTATTTTCATACTCCAATACCAATCTATGGGTATCAAGATCAAAGAAAAGGCTAGCATTCCTTGCGCCACTGATTCTCTCAAAACTTCTACAAATTGCTTTTTCCACCGTTTTCAAAAGCAGTGGTCTTTCTAATATGCCCGTCTTCTGCTGTTCCTGAAGACTTTTCATTGTCTGCATCTGAAACCAGTTTAACATCAGCTTTTCATTTGACTCTGCTGCCATACAATCTACGTAACCAGCTTGTCGCTTAAATTCTGTTAATGATTTTAAATTTCTCTTTTCTTTCTTTTGCGCGTATAAACGTCCAGTTCCATAATAAGAAATCAGCGGAAGTACCAGAGACCTATCTCCTGTCATAATTTGATTCTGTGCTTCTTTCGCAAGTCCTGTCAGCTCACCGGCATCTTTAATCGTTGTCTTTCCGCCTTCGGAATTCAAAGAACGGATCCATTTCACATCTTGTTGACCCAGGCAATCACCAATACTCTCGATACTTACAGGAAACTGGTGTTGCGAATCAATCGTTCCATTCAAATCATAGAATTCATATCTAGCATCATCCTTTAAAATACTTCTGCTGACACCCCCATCAATACCTAATAGAAATGTACTGACTGAAATCGCCACAGCATCCAATATTGCCGTCTTACCTGCCCCATTCTTTCCAACCACCAATGTGATATGCTTATCAAAACCAATTTCTGCTTCTTTAAAGCATCTGTAATTGGAAACCTTGATATTTTTTAATTTCATTTGTCTGTCACCTCAATTCTTTTTCCAAGATCCTTATTTTCATGAAAAGATATTTCAGAGATTTTACCCTCAATTCGATTCAGTCTTTCCCCCAAACTTGTACTCGCCATATTTAGACTCCATTCACTGCCCTTAAGTATTCTCCAATTCCGTTTTCAGCAAGTAATTCCTCTGTGCGGTAATCTATATTAATTGGCATGATTGTTCTAGGTTTAGCACTATATTCCATTACTGTCCACTTCCTTTGTATCCTTTTCATAATGGACAATATCTCCGAAATCACAATCTAGTTCTTCACAGATTTTCTCTAGAACCTTCATAGAGACTAGTTCACCATTTGTCATTTTTGCCACGGTACTACTACTGATTCTGACTTTAGTCATCATATCCACTTTCTTCATGTTTTTATCAATTAATAACTTCCATAGTCCATTGTATGTTACTGCCATACTAATTCCCTCTTCATTTTAAAATCTCATTTTTCTCTTATAATTCTAGTCCTTTTCATTGTATCATACGGTGTATTAGTCTTCAATAATAAGATAAACAGAAGCTTTGACTTTGCGAATTATATATTTGAAAATTCTAAGTAATTCTACACAAGTACAATATACGTAACAATTGAATTTTTCCTTCGCCCATTAACCTAAATGCTTATCTATATAACTCCCAGATAATTATCCCCAGATGATGCATCATTTAGTAAAACTAAGAGCTTTTGTTTAAATTTGTCAACTCTATCGAATCTCGCCTACTTCAAAGGCTCCGAAAGCCTCACGTTTCATCCCTAATTTTCTAGCCTGTATTGACTTGCAATGGTCTCTGGAAGTTTTGATATTGCTTGCTTCATCAGCCGAAACCCTTACAATTAAAAAGCTCTAGCCATTTCTGACTAGAGCCATATATCTGGTGAAGGCGGTGAGATTCGAACTCACGTCCGAAAGCATTTCCACAAAACTTTCTCCGAGTGCAGTTAATGATTTATATTTCGCCCCTTAAGTCGCCCATTAACAAGCTACGAAAGGTGCTATTCCGTTAGTCCCTTAACGATACCGGAAGCTCTCGCAAGGTTTTCCTGTATAGTCGATGCCAATCATCCGGCCTACAGGTAAACCGGAGTTGACACGCGCGCTGCGAAATTAGGCAGCAAATGCGAAATTATTGTTATTTTTAGCGTTTATATTTAACGGCCATTTTTAACGTAGACTTGGCGACTACGACTCGCTTATCTTGCTTCTACACCCCCGTCGAAACCGTTTCGCCCCCAAGGTGTGAATTATATTTTACACTTTTTTTGAGATTTGTCAACTACAATTTCCCGCGCTTAGTATCTCTGCTTCATGGCGTGATCCATTTTCCTAGCCGCATCACGTCTTGCAATGTCTTCACGCTTGTCGTAGTTTTTCTTGCCTCTAGCCACTGCAATTTCAACCTTCGCGCGGCCATCAGTGTTAATGTACATATTTAAAGGTACCAAAGTTAAACCCTTAGTTGTTGTGTAACCGATAAGCTTTCTAATCTCCTGCTTGTGCAGTAAAAGCTTTCTGGGACGTAAAGGGTCCACATTGTAGCGGTTGCCCTGCTCGTAAGGGCTGATATTCATACCGTAAATGAACATTTCACCCTTTTCAATTTTTGCGAAGCTTTCTTTGATGCTGACCTTACCCTGGCGGACGGATTTAATCTCTGTTCCTGTCAGCACAATTCCTGCCTCATAAACTTCTTCTATAAAATAGTCGTGGCGCGCCTTCTTATTGTTGGCTACCATTCGTTTCTCTCTTTTTACCATATCCTCAATGCCTCACTTCTATATTCATGTCATCAAAACCTACACTCTACCAAACTCGCCTATAGGTAGCAGACGAAAAACCACCTTGCCAAGTAGTTGCGATTTGTCAACCATGCCGACCTCGCGGTGACGGCTGTCAGTGCTGTTCAGCCTATTATCGCCCATGCAGAAAACCATGCCCTTGGGCACCGTAACCGATTTGACTTCGCCGCTTGTGATTCCATCCTTAGTGTAATCCTCTTCAAGAACCTTGCCATTCAAATAAACCTTGCCGTCTTTCACTGCAATCCTATCCCCTTCAACTGCAATGACGCGCTTAATCAATTTCTTCTCGGCACCATTAGCTTCCTTAAGATGACTTTGGAACACTACAATGTCGCCGCGCTCCGGACTCTTATCGCCGTAGTAAGCCTGCCTTACAAGAACCACATAATCCCTATCCGAGAAATTCGGTTCCATAGAATTCCCAAAAACCGTTGTCGGAATAACAAACTGAATGATAATCAGTGCACCAATTGCTGCAGTTGCAATGGTTTTGATAACTTCTACAACCTCTCTCTTCATTTTTCCCATTTCCCCTTTTACGTTGTCACGTGAAAACTATATGTTATAGTCAGGCGTGTGAATCAGACCGAAATCGCCAATCGGTAGGACTCTGAGAACAACCTTACCAACCATCTGATGCGCTTGGACACATCCTACCTGAGGGTCGCGACTATCAATGCTGACAAGTCTGTTGTCACCCATACAGAAATACTCGTCATCTGGCACCACCAGATCTACGTCGCCGTTAGTTGTTCCGTCCTTAATGTAGTCCTCCTGGATCTCCACACCGTCGATGTATACCTTACCGTCACTTACCTGAACTCTTTCACCCGGCATACCGATAACTCTCTTAATCAGAAGCTTGTCATTGCCGTTGTCATCCACAAGAGTTGACTCGAAAACGACAACATCGCCTCTTTTTACCTCACCATAACTGTAGGACTGCTTGCTCACAATCAGGTAATCCTTGGAATTAAAACTGTTTTCCATAGAGCTTTCCCTTACAATTACAGGTTTGATAAACTGAATTATAACAATTGCCACTAAAATGGCTAAGACCATATCCTTAATAAATCCCTTCATTTTAAAACAATTCCCTTCTAATATTTGCAAAATCTTCTGGAAGCTCTGCTCTAATCTCCAATCCGTTCAGATACTCCAGATTTCCGCTACAATCGCTGAAAGTCAGCTTGTAGGCATGCAGCAACTGAGTGTTCAGGTTGAACTTGCGTCTTACAAATTCATTGACTTGCTTATCCCCATACTTCACATCGCCGATGACAGGGTGGCCTGCCTTGGCAAGATGTGCACGAATCTGATGAGTTCTACCCGTTATAATTTCAACCTCTACAAGGGTAAACTTCCTGCCTAGCTGAATAGGCCTTACGATTGTCTCCATATCCCGGCCGCTTTCATCCATAGACAAAACCTTAACCTTGTTGGTTTTGCCGTCTTTTACCATGCGGTCTCTAAGGTAAAGTTCCTCCTTCACGGCGCCCTTCACAATGGTCATATAATACTTGCTGATTTTGTCCTTTTCGCGAATCATGCGGTTCAACGCTTGCAACGTCTCCGCGTTTTTACCGAACAAAACCAACCCAGTCGTATTTCTGTCCAGTCTGTTCACCGATGCCGGTGTAAAAGTTTTTTCTAGCCTTGGATTGTAATCACCCTTTTCAATTAGATAGTCTACAACCTGATTAGCCAGATGGTTCTTTTTCTCAGTTCGGTCTCCATGAGTAAGAAGTCCGAAAGGTTTCTCAGCAACGAGAATATTCTCGTCCTCATAGGCGATTTTAAACTGACGCTTAACTCTAGTCCTTTCGCGCTTCTTCGTAAATTTGGCAAGGTCAGCATCGCTTATGTAAAGAGTCACCGTATCTCCAAGCTGAAGAATTGTATCTTCCTTGGCCCTTTTCCCGTTGACTTTAACGTCTTTTCTTATTGCTTTGTAAATATACGACAGCGGTGCATTTCCCAGGTATTTCTTCAGGAACTTGTCAAGTCGCTGCTGCTGTTCATTTTTTCCTACTTCTATACTATTCATACCCTTTATTATACAACAAACTCACGGCATCTTAAAGAAAAATATTATTTGTTCTTTTCATTGATTTGTGATAAATTATAAGGTAGAAAGCAAGTTAAATAAAAAAGATAAACAACACGAAAAAGGGGTTGAGAAAATGAAGTTTATTAAAGATTTTATTTACGATAAAAACGATATAGTTATCGCTTTTCTTATTCTAGTTTTGGCAGCCGGCCTAATCGCCTGGAGAATGGATGTCATCATGAGCTATCCTCAGACGCTGGCAGATAAAACAGGCCCGACAAAAACCGCGGTGGAGGATATGGACGATAACGATGCGTCAAACAGTACCGATACAGAAACTAGTTCAGACGGAATCTGGTCAGGTGATGCGCTGGCATCCGACGTTACAGTAACAGTTCAGGCAGGCGCTGCAATGACAGCAGTACAGTCACTAGTAGACGCTGGACTCTTTTCATCCTATGAGGATTTTGAAAAGGTATGCAAATCTGCAGGTTGCGATCCACTTAATATCAAAGCCACCACATTCACCTTCGGTGCAGGAGCAACTAAGGCTGATATTGCAAAGACAGTCACAAATTAAAATATAAGCATGGAATACATTGATATATTTTATGCGTAGTGTATAATTGAGTTGTATATAAAATCATTGGAGGTACATTATGGCTTTAGTAACAACAAAAGAGATGTTTGCAAAAGCTTACGACGGCGGATATGCTGTTGGAGCATTTAATGTAAACAACATGGAAATCGTACAGGGTATTTGTGAGGCAGCAAGTGAACTGAAGAGCCCAGTAATTCTTCAGGTTTCCAATGGTGCCCGCAACTATGCAAATCATACATATCTGGTTAAACTAGTAGAAGCAGCAGTAGAAAACAATCCAGAAGTTCCAATTGCTCTTCACCTTGACCACGGTAGCTCATTCGAACTATGCAAGAGCTGCATCGATGGCGGTTTTACATCAGTTATGATCGACGCATCATCAAAGCCATTTAAGGAAAATATAGCACTGACTAAACAGGTTGTTGACTATGCTCACGCTCACGGCGTAGTTGTAGAAGCAGAACTTGGTACTTTAGCAGGAATCGAAGATGAGGTTGTAGTTGAATCAGGTCATGAATCATACACTCGTCCAGAAGAAGTAGAAGAATTCGTTGAAAGAACAGGATGCGACTCACTTGCAATTGCAATCGGAACATCTCATGGTGCATACAAGTTTACACCAGAACAGTGCACTCTTAACGAAGAAGGAATCCTTGTTCCACCTCCACTACGTTTCGACGTACTTGAAGAATGCTCAAAGAGACTTCCTGGATTCCCAATCGTACTTCACGGATCATCATCAGTTCCACAGGAATTCGTAAAGATGATTAACGAATACGGCGGAAATATGCCAGGAGCAATCGGTGTTCCAGAAGAACAGCTTCGTAAAGCTGCAGCATTATCCGTATGTAAGATTAATATCGACTCAGATATCCGTCTTGCAATGACTGCAACAATCCGTAAATATATGGCTGAACACCCAGATCACTTCGACCCACGTCAGTATCTGAAACCTGCACGTCAGGCAGTTAAGGATATGGTTGCACACAAGATCGAAAACGTTCTTGGAAGCGCAGGCAAAATTTGATAACTTAACAAAAACATTTCAAGGCTCTACCGATAATTCGGCAGAGCCTTTTATTTTGCTTAGCTTTTTATTTGTAGTGCCGCGTTTATGCGTCACACACCAGCGCCCTACAGCCAACACCCTACAGTACTGTATGCACTCTCAGAAGCTGTGACTTCATGTCCCAAAGCTTCTGTGAAAGGTCAACATAATATGTCTGTGGGTTGTCGAAACGTAAAGTTTCATCCCATAATGTGTCTATCTGTTCCTGACAATATTTCTTAATTTCTTCAATGCCCGGACATTCATATACGCACTCGCCCTTATCAAAAACTCTCACGCGAAGGTCCTTTGCATAGAAGTTAGATAACTTCTTTCTCTTCCAAACTGCATTTGGATCGAAGATTTCATATCCGTCAATTTCAGGAATCACTTCTTCATCAAGAGTCACAACGTCTGCAAGAGCTTTGTTCGTAGCCTTGTCGTAAAGTCTGTAAACCTTCTTAAATCCAGGATTTGTAATCTTGGCAACGTTTTCGGAAATCTTGATTTTAGGTACAATTTTGCCGTTTTCTTCAAGAGCTGTAAGCTTGTAGACACCGCCAAAAACAGGCTCAGACTTAGCCGTGATCATTCTCTCGCCAACACCGAAGGAGTCAATCTGTGCGCCTTCAAGAAGCACGTCTCTGATAAGATATTCGTCCAAAGAGTTGGAAATAGTAATTGTACAATCCTGAAGACCGGCATCATCTAACATCTTTCGTGCTTTTCTTGTAAGATAAGTAATGTCTCCGCTGTCGATTCTAATTCCCATCTTGCTTGGCTTACATTCCTTGAAAACCTTAATAGCGTTAGGAACGCCTGACTTCAGTACATTATACGTATCTACAAGAAGTACGCAGTTGTCAGGATAAACCTCCGCATATTTCTTGAAAGCCTCGTATTCGCTGTCGAACATCTGCACCCAACTGTGTGCCATAGTTCCAAGAGCTTTAATACCATGGTCTCTATCAGCAATTGTACATGCTGTTCCTGAACAACCTCCGATATATGATGCTCGAGCGCCTAAAATTGCTGCCGCCGTTCCGTGTGCTCTTCTTGTTCCAAATTCCATTACAGGCCTGCCCTTTGCAGCTCTAACGATTCGACTTGCCTTAGTAGCAATCAAGCTCTGATGGTTAACCAGAAGCAGAATCATTGTCTCCACAAACTGAGCCTGGATTACAGGACCTCTAACAGTCATGATCGGTTCGTAAGGAAAGATTGGTGTTCCCTCAGGCACTGACCAAACGTCACAAGTGAACTTGAAGTCACGAAGGTAGTCCAAAAACTCTTCGCAGAATGTTCCCTTGCTTCTCAGGTATTCAATGTCATCATCATCAAAACTCAAATCTTTCAGATAATCAATTACCTGTTCCAGCCCTGCCATAATAGCGTATCCGCCTCCGTCAGGAACTCTTCTGAAGAACATGTCAAAATAAGCAATATCGTCAACTATACCTGACTTTAAATATCCATTAGCCATTGTGATTTCATAAAAATCGGTTAGCATAGTCAGGTTGTCTTTTCCAGTCATTTTTATACCTCTCAAACAATGTAATAGCCTATCAAGTTAAAAGTATACACTATTTCAACATTTTTTTCAAGAATTGGCCTGTGTAAGATTCCTCGCAGTCAGCAATTTCCTCAGGAGTACCTGTTGCAACTATAGTTCCGCCTCTGTTTCCGCCTTCAGGTCCTAGGTCAATTAAGTAATCTGCCCTCTTAATAACATCTAGATTATGCTCAATTACAACAACAGTGTTTCCTGCATCTACCAGTTTTTCAAGGACCTGTATCAGCTTGTCAACATCAGCAAAATGCAGCCCTGTAGTCGGCTCATCCAGGATATATAAGGTCTTTCCTGTGCTTCTCTTAGAAAGCTCCGTAGCCAGCTTAACGCGCTGGGCTTCACCACCGGAAAGCTGAGTTGACGGCTGTCCCAATTTAATGTAATCCAGGCCAACTTCATTGAGAGTATCCAGCTGTCTCTTAATGCTAGGAATGTTTTTGAAGAAGTCTAGTGCCTCTGCTACACTCATATCCAGCACATCAAAAATGCTTTTCCCCTTATATTTAACTTCGAGAGTTTCTCTGTTATATCTCTTTCCCTTACAAACTTCGCAAGGCACATAAACATCTGGCAGGAAGTGCATCTCGATTTTGATAATTCCGTCTCCGCTACATGCCTCACATCTTCCGCCTTTTACATTGAAGCTAAAGCGCCCTTTCTCAAAACCTCTAATCTTAGCCTCCGGCAGTGATGCAAACAAATCTCTTATAGGCGTAAACATTCCCGTATATGTTGCCGGATTGGATCTCGGTGTCCTTCCAATTGGCGACTGGTCTATATTAATTACCTTATCAATATTCTCAATCCCCAGGATTTTCTTATGCTTACCCGCAGGCTCCTTAGTTCTATTAGTAATATTAGACGCACCCTTATACAAAATCTCATTAATAAGGCTGCTCTTTCCTGAACCGGAAACACCTGTAACGCATACAAATTTGCCAAGAGGAATATCTACATCCACGTTTTTCAGATTATTTTCCTCAGCACCCTTAATGGTAATAAACTTGCCGTTTCCTTCTCGTCTATGCCTTGGAACTTCAATCTTTCTAGCTCCGGATAGATACTGTCCGGTAATTGAATCTTTGCAGGCTTTGATATCCTCTACTGTACCCTGTGCCACCAATTCTCCGCCGTAAATTCCAGCGCCTGGCCCGATGTCAATGATGTGGTCGGCAGCATACATGGTGTCTTCATCGTGTTCGACTACAAGCAGCGTGTTGCCTAAATCAGTAAGCTTTCTCAAGGTCTCCAGCAATTTCTCATTGTCGCGCTGGTGCAAGCCGATGCTTGGTTCATCCAAAATGTACAAAACCCCCATAAGGCTGGATCCTATCTGTGTCGCTAGTCTGATTCTCTGAGATTCACCGCCAGAAAGTGTCCCCGCAGACCTGGAAAGAGTAAGGTACTCAAGGCCAACGTTAATGAGGAATTTCAATCTTTCTTTAATTTCCCTTATAATCTGTCTGCCGATTATCTCTTCTTTTTCAGTGAGCTCCAAGCTGTTTATGAATTCGTAGGCTTCCATAATTGACATGTCGGACACATCGGCTATGTTTTTCCCGCCAACAGTTACTGCAAGAACCTCTGGTTTTAGTCTCTTTCCTTCGCAGTCAGGACAAGGCTTCGTTACCATATATTTCTGCATCTTATCCTTCATAAAATCTGAGCTGGTTTCTCTATATCGTCTTTCCAGATTGTTAAGAAGCCCTTCAAATGGATGGTCTCTCTTTGTTTCATTACCTGATGTTCTGCTTACATAGGTATATTTAATGTGTCTATCACCAGTTCCATAAAGAAGCTCTTTTTTGAATTTTTCTGGAAGATCTTTGTAAGGCACACTAATATCCACTCCATGCTGAAGAGCAAGAGCGTCTATCATCTGTCTGTATATTCCTGCAAATTCAATAGATGCGAAAACCGTTCCTAGAGCGCCCTTGGTGATGCTAAGGTCTGTCTTTATAATTTTCTCCGGGTCAAGTTTCTGTGTAAAACCAAGTCCGTTACATGTAGGACATGCGCCGAAGGGACTGTTAAATGAAAACATTCTCGGTTCTAGTTCTTCCATGCTTATGCCGTGCTCAGGACATGCTAGCTTGCTTGAAAAAGTCTTTTCCTGCTTCCAGTCGTCGGCCATGAACTGTACGGTTGCAAGGCCGTCACTTTCTTTCATCGAAAGTTCCAGAGCTTCAGCCAATCTGCTTTCCTGGCCTTCTCTAACTACTATTCTGTCTACAACAATGTCTATGTTATGAGCAAATTTCTTATCTAACTTGATTTCTTCTTCATCTATAAGCCTCATTTCCCCATCAATTCTGACTCTGGTAAAGCCCTCTCTTCTGATTCTGTCGAGGATTTTTTCATGCTCACCCTTACGCTTACGCACTACGGGAGCCATGATTATGAGTTTTGTTCCTTCTGGATACCCTAATATAATATCAACCATCTGGTCAACGGTCTGGCTCGTAATTGGCTTGCCACAAACCGGACAGTGTGGCTGACCGATGCGGGCGTACAGCAGTCTCAGGTAGTCGTGGATTTCAGTCACTGTGCCCACTGTAGATCTAGGGTTCTTGCTCGTAGTCTTCTGGTCAATGGAAATTGCCGGCGAAAGTCCGTCGATAAGCTCAACGTCGGGCTTATCCATCTGGCCCAGGAACTGTCTGGCATAGGCAGAAAGGCTCTCCACATAACGCCTCTGACCCTCGGCATAAATGGTATCAAAAGCCAGAGATGATTTTCCCGACCCCGACAGGCCAGTAATTACAACCATCTTGTCTCTCGGAATATTTACATCTATATGTTTAAGGTTATTTTCATTTGCCCCTTTAATTATTATTTCATTTCCCAAATTCGTTGTCCCCTCCTTTTTGAACTAGTGCTACAGGCGCACTTTGTATTCAAATATCTGGTCACGCAGCTCTGCCGCTCTCTCGAACTGTAGGTCTGAAGCTGCCTGCTGCATTTCCTTTTCCAATTTCTTTACGTAATCGGCTAGTTCCTTGTGAGTCATTTCAAGCGGCTTCTTTCCCTTATATGTGCTCTCACTTTCAGCTGCCCTAGTCGCTTCAATTACCGCTCTTACCGATTTCTGAACGCTCTTAGGCGTAATTCCATGTTCCCTGTTGTATTTATCCTGGATTCCGCGTCTTCTGTCCGTCTCGTCCATGGCAGCCTTCATGGCCTGGCTTACATGATCAGCGTACATAATTACTCGGCCCTCTGCATTTCTCGCCGCGCGACCAATGGTCTGTATCAAAGACGTCTCAGTACGCAGGAACCCTTCCTTGTCTGCATCTAAAATAGCAACTAAAGTTACCTCCGGAATGTCCAGTCCCTCTCTAAGTAGGTTGATTCCCACTAGAACATCGAACTCTCCAAGGCGCAAATCTCTTATGATTTCAAGTCGTTCCAAGGTATCAACTTCAGAGTGTAGATATCTTACTCTTATGCCCGCATTGGTCAAATATGTAGTCAGACTCTCCGCCATTTTCTTCGTAAGGGTAGTAACAAAAGCCCTATTCCCAGCCTTTGACACTTTCTTCAGCTCGCCAATAAGGTCATCGATCTGACCCTCTGTTGGGCGTACTTCAATAGGCGGGTCAAGAAGTCCAGTCGGTCTGATAATCTGCTCTGCACTAATGCCTCCGGACTGCTCTTTCTCATAGGCTGCAGGCGTTGCACTGACGTAAATGGCCTGGTTTACCATACCCTCAAATTCCGCAAATTGCAGAGGTCTATTGTCTAATGCCGATGGAAGCCTGAACCCAAAGTCCACAAGAGAAGACTTTCTCGAACGGTCCCCAGCATACATGGCCCTAAGCTGTGGCAACATTACGTGTGACTCGTCTATCAAAACCAGAAAATCTTCAGGGAAATAGTCTATTAGTGTATAAGGCCTAGTCCCTGGCGCAGTTCCTGCCAGGTGCCTTGAATAGTTCTCAATTCCCTTACAGCTTCCGATTTCGCGAAGCATTTCTATATCATATCTTGTTCTCTGTTCTATTCTCTGGGCTTCTAACAGCTTTCCTCTATCTTGGAACCACTGGACTCTTTCTTTAAGTTCTTCTTCTATGGTGCCAATGGCTCTCTCCATATTTTCCTTAGTCGTTACATAGTGAGAAGCCGGATAAATAGCTACATGATTTCTTATACCCAGAATTTCTCCTGTCAAAGGATTCATTTCTTTTATTGTTTCGATTTCATCACCGAATAATTCGACTCTGATGGCTTTGTCCGAGCCTGCTGGGAAGATGTCTATGATGTCACCTCTGACGCGGAATGTACCTCTTTCGAAGGCCAAATCGTTTCTGTTGTATTGGATGTCCACCAGCTTGCGCAAGATTTCGTTGCGTGGCTTTTCCATGCCTGGTCTTAAGGACAGCATTTGATTTTCGTAATCGAATGGGCTACCTAAGCCGTATATGCAGGAAACGGAAGCTACGATTATAACGTCTCTTCTCTCCGCTAGGGCCGCAGTGGCCGAGTGCCTAAGTTTCTCTATTTCATCGTTGATTTGCGAGTCTTTTTCAATATATGTATCTGTGGATGGAACATAGGCTTCCGGCTGGTAGTAATCATAATAGCTGACAAAATACTCCACCGCGTTCTCCGGAAAGAACTCCTTAAACTCACCATGCAGTTGGGCTGCCAAGGTCTTATTATGTGAAATTACCAGCGTCGGCTTCTGCACCTGTTCTATGATATTTGCCATAGTAAAGGTCTTTCCGGAACCAGTAACGCCCATTAAGGTCTGGTGCTTCTTACCTTCCCTTATGCCTCTGACCAGCTTCTCCACTGCCTGTGGCTGGTCACCCATCATCTTAAATTCTGAATGTAGTTTAAACTCCATTTCTCATTTTCCTTTCTCAGTGACCCTGCGAAAAAGCTCGTGTATCAGCCCGAAATTCGTAAAAGACCGAAATTTCAAGTTCTCCGTTTTTGCCTGTTTTTGGCGTTTTACGAATGAAAGTCACGAAAACTGATTTTCCGAACATCGCAAACCTTAGTAATACCAACGGGACGCGGCAACACAAAAGGTCACTAAAAAAGTATATCACAAAAAATATAAAAAGTATAGCCAAAAACGAACATAGGTTTTCCAAATTGCGGTTATGTCTATACTTTTTATAAACTTTGCTTTTCGATTCGAGATTCTTTAAGATAGATACGATTTTGCATGGATTACAACATCCTTACAGGTCACGAAGAAATGGACACAGCCTTTAAGAAACTGGGGTAAAGTTTATGGAGAATTTACCATCATGTATGGGAATCGTTTTCTGGTTTAAAACAGATGAAAAATATTCAAGGACTCCTTTCTCGGAAGGAGCCCTTGACATGGCTAAGGTCTAATAATATCCGTAAACGCCCTCCCGCGGCGTGAGCGTCGGATCGATTTCAACTGCCAGATCATGTGTTGTTCTGCGGATAAAATCTTCAAAAGTCGGCAGATCACTTTCGTAAGACGCGTAGCAGGCGATAAACGGTTCTTTTCCGTAAACGATCCCCACATCATGCGTTTTGTCCTCTTCCTCTCCTGTCTTATGCGCGATCGGAAAGCCCAGCGGCAACTTACCGCCCATCTTGTGATTGACCTGTTGCTGCAGTAAGATGCGCTCCAGTTCTTCTGACGCCGCTGGACTGACCAGTGTCCTTCTGTACATTTTTTCGAGCAGATCCCCGATCTCTTTCGGCACGAAATAATTCTGGATTCCGCGGCTTTCCCGTTCCTCATCGTAATAGGCACGGTTAAATTGCGTTCCCACAAGCCCCAATTCCTGAAATGCGGCAATCACGCAATCATTGCCGTAATGGCGATACAACGCGTTGGTCGCGGTTGTATCGCTGATGACGATCATAAACTTGTACAAGCTGTTGATGTCCAGCGTCACATCGCCGTTTTGATCGCCGGTCATGTGCTGCACGACGCCGCATCCCGGCAGCTTCTGATCTTTACGGATGGTGATCATCTCGCCAAAATCCGTTTCTCCGCGCTCACGCATCATCAGCATCGCGGCGAGCAGCGGCAGTTTTACGATACTGGCCGGCAAAAATTGTTCATTCTCGTGATAGCCAAAGGTTTCCCCTGTCACAAGATTCTTGTAATAAAATCCGACCTTGCCGTTCATGGCTTTGAGTTCCTGCAAAATTCTTTCCTGTAATCCTTTGCTCATGCTGCACCTCCATTCACTTTGTACGGCGAAGTACTTTCCCTGCTGCCGCACCGGTATGTTTGCCGTTTTGCGCGGTCAGTACGCCATTTACATAAACCTGCACGATGCCGTCACAGGCCTGCGCAGGCTTTTCATAAGAAGGGGCGTCCTTGATCTTATCAGCGTCAAAAATAACAATATCCGCCCACATGCCTTCCCGCAGCAGACCTCTGTCCTGCAGATTCAGCCTTGACGCCGGCAGCCCCGTCATCTTATGGATGGCGGTTTCCAGAGGGAAAAGCTTGCGTTCCAAACAGTAATGGCTGATGACACGCGGGAATGTTCCGAAAAATCTCGGATGCGGCCTGCCCGCGTAAGCAAGCGGCACTGCCTTTCCGTCCGATCCTGTCATCACATACGGCTGTTTCATGATGTATTCGATGTCTTCCTCGCACATGCCGAAATTGACCTCGTCAACGCGTCCTTTCTCTTCCAACACTAGATTCATGACCGCTTCCGCAGGGTCGCAGCCCATCATCCGTGCGATTTCGGTCATCGGTTTCCCGACGACCCATTGGTTTTTTTCACTTTCGGCGTAGCCGACGTAAATGTCTCCCCAACGACCGACATGGCCGGCATTCGACTCTTGACGCATTTTTTCTCTGCTCTCAGGATCCTGAATCCGGTCGAAAAGCGCCTCCATACCGCCTTCAAACGCCCATGCCGGCAGATTGCTGTCGAGGGTTGTGGAAGAAGCACAGTACGGATACTGATCCGCCTTGACATCCAGTCCCCTGCGCCTTGCCTGATCGATGAGCGCGATCGTCGTTTTACAGTGAACCTGCCAGACTGATTTTTTGATCACCTTGTGGTGTGAAATTTCAAGCGGCGCGCCGGAACGTTCGCAGATTTCGATTGCCTCCTTGACCGCTTCGACGACCTGTTCACCTTCCTCTCGCATATGGGTGGCGTAAAACGCGCCGTAAGGTACGAGCTCTTTGCAAAGTTCCGCCAGCTCTTCCGTATCCGCATAGCACCCCGGCGGATAGATCAGACCGCTCGACATCGCAAACGCGCCGTCCTCCAACGCTTCACGAAGAAGCGCACGCATCGTTTCCATTTCCCCGGAGGTTGGTTTGCGGTTTTCAAATCCCATGGCGGCCACACGAATGCTTCCATGCCCGACTTCTGTTCCGAAATTCACACTGATCGGCGCTTGCTCCATTTTATCAAGGAATTCGCCGACCGTGTTCCATTCATAACTTAAATCTCCGACATAAGGGCAGGTGTTCGTAAAACAGTGTTAGCCAAATAACACGAAATGAGCATCTGTCAGACGGGATTGGTCAACGAAAAAACACTCCATATTCAGCTTCAAAGGCTGAGTATGGCGTGTTTTTCTGTTTATTTGCGTTTCCGTTTCCCTTTTCCATGCGGCTGGTATGGCAGTGCCTTGCCACGCTGGTTAGTTGGGCTTTTCATGTGTTTGGACAACTTTAACACTTCGATGAGATTGATAAATTGCTCCTTGGTAATGGCGTCGTAGTCAATGCCGAATGTCGTAAGGAATATCCTTGCCTGTTTTTCAGCGTCACTGCACTCAAAGTTCATGGCATCCTGCAACTGGCTCTGAACTTCCTCTGCAATAGAGGGTGTGTCTGCCGTTGTGGTATCGTTGCTGTGTTCCTCCCGAATGTCACGGAGGATCGCCTTCAGATCGTCGGCAAGCACATGACCGAAATAGTCATCCTCCCGCACCTGGGCCAGCTCCAATGTCCGGGTGGCAAGATCGTCCTGTCCGTCCTGCTTCATCAGGGCCATCTTCCGTACTGCTTCCAGCATGGCGTTCATATCGTTGATCCGCATATCTGCAATCCGGTCCACATAGATCTCCGCATCTAACATCATACGTTGGAAATCTTTGTGGCACAGCATTTCCGACAGCAGTCGGTGATTAAACGTCCCCGTCCTTAATACTTCTATCGCACCATCACTCAGATGCAGAGCGTCCAGCTCTGTGTCTGGGTGATTTTTCGTTTCTGTCATACCCAGCAGATAGTCCGTGGACACGCCGTAGAACTTCGCCAGCGTGACAATGCTGAATGGGCTGATGTCCTTGAAATCGTCTGCCTCATATTTGCCGAGGGCGGACTTGGAAAGCCCGGTCTGCTCCGCAAGCTGTTCCAGCGTCAGGCCCCGTTCCACTCGCAAATCCTTCAATCGCTCCTGTATGGTGAGTTTTATCTGCATGGCGCACCCCTCCTTCTTTCTGTCTCTAAGCGTGGAAATCCAGCCTGTTTTGCGCTCTTTTCCAACCTCTTGGATATACGGGAAAGAGCGTATTTTTTCGTTAAACTGTACCTGTAACAACACCTGAACCTTGAAAATCGAATGACTGTCCGAATGGGATATGTCCCCCGGCGAAGTATTTGCCATGACCGCAAAAGCGCGAGCATACCAACGGGGACGGGAACGCCGGGAGCGATCCTCCGGGCAGGAACGAGTTCGGGAAAAGCGGCAAAAAACCACAGCTATTTTCAAACCATGTGAAAACAGCGAAGAACCCGCTGTTTTTGTGCCGTTGCCCATATCAATCAGCGATGCACCGGGCAGCGAACACAGCACGCCGTTCCGTGTGCGTTTTCACCGAACTACAAAAAGGCAAGCAGAACAGCAAAAACGATAGGTGTCCCTTGTGAACAGGGATACACGGGCGGCAATTCCAGCGGATGGCCGTCCACAACAAAACAACGCTCTGCGGCAAATGGCTGTTGCCATCCAGCACATCCATTCTACCACAGAGCGAATCCAAAAAGGAGAAGGGATTACAAATATGAGCAGAAACAAAGCAAAAAACTGCCGCAACGAAGTGAAATCCTACATTACCCGGGAGGGCATGACCATGACGGAGGTGGTGGAGCTGCTGGCCGACGAACACGGCTGGAGCAGCAGCGTCCCCAACCTGTCCGGCAAGCTGCGGCGCGGCTCCCTGCGGTACACTGAGGCCGTGGAGCTGGCCGATGTGCTGGGCTATGATTTAGTCTGGCAGAAGCGCCGGGAGGTGAGGTAATATCGCAGGACCTGCTTACGGCTATATCCGTGTATCAAGCAAAGATCAGAACGAGGACAGGCAGCTTGTGGCTATGCGGAATAAAGTATATCGATAGCTAATATGAC
>Ga0129313_1000205_pt1 | contig 58101 bp, 43 predicted proteins | sample O1105metagenome_FD_94436 | JGI IMG/M metagenome (GOLD analysis project Ga0129313, IMG submission 94436) | Orangutan group fecal microbial communities from fecal samples from Wisconsin, USA - O1105 metagenome | ecosystem: Host-associated > Mammals > Digestive system > Large intestine > Fecal...
ACCCGACTTTCATCGGAATGGAAGTTATAGGGCTCGAACCTATGACCCTCTGCTTGTAAGGCAGATGCTCTCCCAGCTGAGCTAAACTTCCGTCAAAGTCGGCGGCTCTCGCAACCGACTTTGTTAGTATACAATGTGCCTTTATTTTTGTCAACCACTTTTTTACATCTTTTCGGGGGCGGAAAATCCCAGCACATCAATGCAGACTTCCAGCACATCACGAGTCAATACAAGCAGAGCAATCAGTCCTTCCCGCTTCTTTGTATCCTCCTCGCTCAGTATCTTTGTCTCATGATAAAAATGATTGAAAGCGTTTGCCAGGTCGTAAATATATGCACAGACTTTATGAGGAGCCGTCTCCTCTGCCGCATTCTGCATCATGGCATTGAACTGTACCAGCTGCATCATCAGTGCCTTTTCGGATTCGTTTTCCGCAGGCATCAGCTTCAGCCCCTCCGTGCTGCCGCCCTGTTCTCTGTATTTGTAGAGAATGGACTTAATACGTACAATGGTGTAAAGGATATAGGGACCTGTATCTCCCTCAAAGGAAGTGAATCTGTCCACATCAAAAATATAGTCCTTGGATGCTTGATTGGAAAGATCGCCGTAGAGCAAGGCCGAGATTGCAACCAAATCTGCCACCTTCCTTGCCTCTTCCTCCGACATTTCCCTGCCTTCACGTATCTTGCGATACATTTCATCCTTCGTCTCCCGAATCAAAGTTTCCAGACGCATGACTCCGCCATCTCTGGTCTTAAAGGGCTTTCCGTCCTTTCCGTTCACTGTTCCGAAGCCAATCCATTTCAACTCCGTCTCAGGCTCCACCAGCTTCGTCTTCCGCGCGCAGCGGAATACCTGGTCGAAGTACAAATCCTGACGCTTGTCCGTAAGATATATAATCTCATCGGGATGATACAGGCGCATCCGCTCCATAATGGTAGCCAAATCCGTCGTATTGTAAAGGGAGGCTCCGTCCGATTTCAAAATCATACAAGGCGGTACTTCCTTGGTATCGGTGTCCTCCTTCACATCCACTACAAGTGCGCCCTCGCTGATATAAGCATAACCACCGTCCTTCATGTATGCCACCATCTCGGGAATCAGGTCATGCACATCGCTCTCACCCTTCCACAGATCAAACTCCACGTTCAGGCTGCTGTAATTCTTTTTTAAATCTGCCACGGACACATTCAGAATGTGTTTCCAGAGCGCGCGATAACCTCTCACTCCGTTCTGTAGCTTAAAAGTGGCTTCCATAGCTTTTGCCTTATACTCTGAATCTTCCTTGGACTTTGCACTGGATGCAGGGTAAATCTCCTCCAGTTCGGAGATGGTAAAGGGTGCTTCCTCGGGATATTCCCCCTGATAGCTCTCATCAAAATAAATCAAATCCGGCTTTCTCTCCTTCAGTCCCATAATGACCAGACCCATCTGCAGCCCCCAGTCTCCCAGATGCACATCTCCGATAACCTCATGCCCCGCATACCGGCAGATGCGCTTGATGCTCTCGCCGATGACCGCTGAGCGCAGATGTCCCACATGCAGAGGCTTTGCCACATTTGCTCCGCCGTAATCAATGATAATTTTCTTTGTTTTATCCGGCTTCTCCAGACCGAATTTAGGCTCTGACGCCATTTGGTCCACGACCTTTAAAAGATATTCTTCCGAAAGTTTCAGATTCAAAAAACCGGGGGCAACTGCTGTCGCCTCTTTAAACACCTCGCTGCCTGCCAGCTTCTCCGCCACGTCGTTTGCAATCATGATGGGAGCCTTATGATACAGCTTGGCTCCCGCCATGGCACCGTTACACTGATACTCGCACAAATCCGGGCGATTGGAAACCGTCACTTTCCCTAAAGTGCTGTCATATCCTGCTGCCGCAAAAGCTTTTCCCATTTCTTCCGATAATAACTCCAAAAACTTTTTCATCTTGTTCAACCTTTCACTGCCTTTTTTACATATACCCTACTATATCCTAAAATTTCCATTCCCGCAAGGAAAACGCGCAGAAGCCTGCAAAACTCCCTGTATTCGTTTTCAACTCCCGGATTTTTGGACCGATGCCGCCTTGCTGTAGGAACAGCCGCAATAATTCTGTCTGTACAGCTCATATTCCGCTGAGAGTTCAATGGATCGCTTATAGCCCTCCCTCTTCTTAAAATTCGAGGGAAGCCAGGAGATGCCGTACTCATCAGACAGCTTCATTCCGATTTCATTCAGCTTTGCGGCATTCTTCAGGGGACTGATGGTCAGCGTGGTACAAAAATAATCAAAACTGCCTTCCTTAGCACGCTCTGCCGTCTTCCTCAGCCGCAGTTCATAGCACTTGAAACAGCGCTCTCCGCCTTCCGGGCAGTGCTCCAGCCCCTTTGCCGTCTCGAAGAAACGCTCCGGTTCGTAGTCACCCTCAACTATGGCTATTTCATAGCCCCTCTTTTCTCTGTTGTATGCCTCAATCAGCCGTTTCTGCTCCGCCACTCTTTTTCTGTACTCCTCAAAAGCCGAAATGTTGGGGTTGTAATAGAATACGGTTATGCGGAAATATTTGCATAAATACTCCATCACATAGCTGCTACAGGGCGCACAACAACTATGCAGAAAAAGAGTGGGCACCGTTTCCGTACACTCTTTTTGCCGCTCAAGCTCCTGCAATATCTTATCCAGTTCTTTTTGATAATTTACCTGATTCATAAAGCCACTATACCACAAAACAATAACCGTGAAAACAAGAATCTTCACTGCCTAATTCAGCATATCCGCCTCTGTAAGAGCCTTGTAATAAGTAACCAGAGGGATGAAGCTCTGGGCAAAATTCTTCGTTCCCCCTCCGCCCGATATTACGGTATCCCCAATCGCTTTTTTGGCTCCTCCCATGGAAGCAGAGGATATGGCCACAGCCCTCTCAAAGGTCTTTTTACCGTACTCCAGGTATCTCTTTTCCCCTGTAAGTTCCCAGCCGATTGTCATGGCTTCCAGAAGCAGGGTATTGTTTCCGTTTCTGACCAGACTGGGAAGCTCCTTATAGTAAAACAGACCGTTTTCCATGAGACAATTATCCACAAGGTCATCTACAGCGCTCAGAATCATTTTCTTCAATTCCTCATCGGGGAATACCCTGTAGTACCGCATGAGACTTCCCACCGCCACAGAAATCATAAAGCCTACACGGATAGTGGTATTGTCCGTATAGGGTGCAACCCACTCGCCGTACTCCTCCATCCATTCCCTGAAATGACCGATAATCCACCGACATTTTCCTATCCATTTTTCATCCCGGGTTTCCACATACAGCGCCGTAAGAGTGCGCAACGCCCAGCCTGTCTCCCTGGCATTACTCTCTCCGCTGACCTGATACATGGGCGTCTCCAACAACCTCAGCACATTTTCCCCGATACCCAGGGCAGTCTGCAGAGCCCGCTCATTCCCCGTAAAATGATAACAGTCAAGCAAACCCTCTACCCATTCGTGGCTGCACACCATGACCCCGTTTTCACAATGCTCTGCAGTATGCTCCCACTGTCCTCCCTGCCACAGCGGATTCCTGCTGTAATGACATACATCCACATCCATCCAGTGGCTTGCTGCCACATTGGCATAATCCAGAAATCTTCTGGTTCCCGTCCTGGCAAACATGAGATACATGGCATGGGGATAATCGTATTCATTGTTGGTCCAAACCGGCTTACCGCCGCCCCGGCCCTGCTCCGTATAACCCGGATCGGGAACATCCCCCCAGTTCATCATCCCGTAGCAGCGGGCATGGCTGTCTGCCCGGTTTATCAGGGCAATTTCCGCATCCTGATTCATTTTTTTTCTCTCTATAAACACATCGGGAAAAACACCCGACTGCTGAAAAACTTCCGGCGACAGGTGAGGTGTATCCGGCATCTGATAAATCAGGCTGCGGTTGTCCAACTCCGCCAGCGGTTCACCGGCATCGTGGAAATGCAACAAAAAGCGTTGTTCCCTGGCCATTCCCGAATGCATTTCCACCCTGTCCGTCTCCTCCGGCACCAGCATGATGCGGACTCCGTTTTTCTCCGCTGTGACAGCTTTGGGAAAATTCTGCTGAGCCTGATATACCGTGGCGCAGACACCGCCCTCCCCGTCCGTCACATCTCCGAAAAAGGTTCCGTAAAACACCTCCCCAAAATGCTCATTTGCCTCCCGCAGCAGTAAATCTGCATCTGCTACCACGCTGATGCGTTCTCCCTTTTCTCCGATAATAAAGTCTGTCTTATAGTTGGAGCGCCCCACGCAGGTGCGTACTCCCTCTAAATCAATCTTCGTTTCCACTTCCGGCAGTTCCCTGATTCCCGTAATGCGCCGGGTACCGCCGCCCTCTGCGACAGGGCATGCCGCAGATAACACAGCATCCGGTTTTCGCCTTATCTCAAACACCCAGGAAGCAATATGTTGTTTTTCATCAGTAGCGTTTACCAGCCTGCATGCAATATCCAGCCAGGGCTTTTCCGCAAAAGCCGTAATTCGGCATACAAAACGCAGACACTGTTCCGGACTGCCGTCGTCCGTTTTGCCTGTATACTGCTCTTTTGGGAAACATTCTGCTCCGGAAGTCCCCACCTTCAGGCACTCCCCCTCCACTTCCAGAGTGACACACACCGGACCTTGTTCCACCACATTCCACTTTCCAAACAGGGGTATAAACTCTCCTGCGTCCGTCTTTAGTAAGGGACCCACAAACTGTTCTGCAATGTATTCTCTTCCTGCGCAGATCAGCCTTTCAAACAGATGACAGGTACCGTTTCTGACAGCAAACTCCATACTACCGCAATCTGCCCGAAATCCGTGTGGTGTTGTCTCCAGCATAATCCCCTTGTAATTTCCTCTCAAAGAACTTTCTGTCTCATAATCCAGTTCTTTCTTCCCGTTTCCCGGCAGATCAGCCATAAATCTTGTAAACAGGAAACGGACAGAACCGTCCTCATATCTGGATGTAATTTTTGTCTGACTGGGCAGTACTCTTTCCCCATCCAGAATCTGTACATGCTCCGTACTCCAAAGCTGTCCCTGTTTCACAGGTACCGCTATACTGCAATGTTCTCCGGTTCTGTCCCAGCGATATAATTTATCAAATTTTACCTTCACTCTCAATTTCATAACCTCCCACGATTGCAAATATACAATCAGCCATATGCTCGCGCCTCGAAGCTTTGCTTCTCGCGCAAAAAAGCAGAAGCCGCTTGACTTCTGCCTCTATGATATCTCATTTTATTCCGGCATTCCACCTGAATCTTTCTGTTTTTTATCAAAAGTACCTTTTTTTCACTATATACATCCGCCTAGGGCATCCTCGTATCTTTTTCCTGCCTTGCGCCAATTAATTAAGTCAAACCAACCCTCCGCATACTCGACCCTTCTGTTTTGATATTGAAGATAATACGCATGCTCCCAGACATCAATCAAAAAGACAGGGGTGTATTCCTGCAAATCCGGCACATCCTGATTTGCCGTCTGAACAATGGACAACTGTCCTTTGTTATCTGTCACCAACCATGCCCAGCCGGAGCCGAACTTGGTGACTGCCGCCTGCTTCATCTGCTCCTTCCACTGCTTGTAAGACCCGAAGTCTCTGTCGATAGCTGCCGCCAATGCTCCCTCCGGCTCCTGTCCCACCGGATTTTTCATGGAATCAAAGTAAAGCTCGTGATTATAGACTCCGCCACCATTATTGCGAATCGGTGTCCGTATCTGGGCCGGCAGTGCCTCGATATCGCTCAACAGTTCTTTCAGGCTTAAACGCTGCAGTTCGGGATAATCCGCCAAAGCGCTGTTCAGGTTATCTACATATGTCTTATAGTGTTTGTCATGATGAAAGTGCATGGTCTCCTCATCCAGTACCGGGATAAGGGCATCATACTCGTAAGGCAGGGGTCGTACAACAAAAGGATAGGTTTCTGCATTCATAATTTTTTCTCCCATACAAAAAGGTTTTACATAGTTGTGAATATTCTATGCAAAACCCATTTATTTATTCATGCACGATTTCTCCCTGACAGTAAAACTCTACCGGTTAAAAGCCTAACTTTTGGGGTATCTCGCTTTTTTACAGCTGTGTAATATCTATGGGCGTCAGCTGCTCATCACTCTCCTGATTCTCCAGGCTGCTGACCAGCGCCCTTGCAGTATCCATGGCAGTGATGACGTTCACCCCTGTCTCGATAGCGGTACGGCGAATCAGGAATCCGTCTCTGGTCTTATCACGTCCCTGTGTAGGTGTGTCGATGACAAGGTCAATCTTATGTCCCAGAATCAAATCCATGACGGTAGGTGATTCCTGGGAAATTTTGTTTACCTTTCTCGCCTTGACCCCGGCCTCGTTCAGGGCTGCCGCAGTGCTTCTGGTGGCGTAGATGGTATAACCTAATTTTTCAAAGCGGCGGCCGATTTCGATGGCTTCTCCCTTGTCAGCATCCTTCACAGTCATAATCAGGTTTTTATACTTGGGCAGATTGACACCGGCTCCCAGGAAGGCCTTGTACAAAGCCTCGTTGAAGGTCCTAGCGATACCCAGACATTCACCTGTTGACTTCATCTCGGGTCCCAAACTGATTTCCGCTCCGCGAATCTTCTCAAAGGAAAATACGGGCATCTTGATGGCATAGTACTCCGCCTCCGGCTGCAGTCCGGGCTTATAGCCAAGTTCTTTGATGGTCTTTCCGATAATCACCTCCGTAGCCAAGTCCACGATAGGGATACCCGTCACCTTGCTGATGTAGGGAACGGTACGGGAAGAACGGGGATTTACCTCAATGACATACACATCCTCGCCGATGGCAATAAACTGGATATTAATCAGTCCCTTGACATGCAGTGCCATAGCCAGCCGTCTGGTATACTCAGCTATCTTATCCTTCACAATCTTGCCGATGGTATGGGCCGGATAAACGGAAATGCTGTCTCCGGAATGCACCCCTGTTCTCTCAATATGCTCCATGATACCGGGAATCAGGATATCTGTTCCGTCGCATACCGCGTCTACCTCGATTTCCTTACCTTGCAGATACTTGTCTACAAGGATTGGATGGTCCTGGGCAATGCGGTTGATGATTTCCATGAATTCTTCAATTTCCTGATCGGAAATGGCAATCTGCATGCCCTGTCCGCCCAGTACATAAGAGGGGCGTACCAGCACGGGATAGCCCAGACGGTTGGCGACCTCCTTCGCCTCCTCCGCGGTGTACACGGTTCCGCCGGCTGCACGGGGAATCTGTGTCTGCTCCAGAATCTCATCGAACAGTTCTCTGTCCTCCGCGGCATCCACGTCCTCAGCTTTTGTACCCAGAATGGGAACACCCATCTTCATCAGGCTCTCCGTCAGTTTGATAGCGGTCTGCCCGCCGAACTGCACCACGGCTCCGTCCGGATGTTCAATGTTTACAATAGACTCCACATCCTCGGGCGTCAACGGCTCAAAATACAGCTTGTCTGCAATATCAAAATCGGTACTTACCGTCTCAGGATTGTTGTTGATGATAATGGTCTCGTAGCCCGCCTTGGAAAATGCCCATGTGGCATGCACGGAACAATAGTCGAACTCGATACCCTGCCCGATACGGATAGGACCGGAACCCAGTACCAACACCTTCTTTTTCTGAATTTCCCGGCTGTCGTCCTCCACCGGAAGAACGCTGTCCCTGCGTTCTTCCGTGCGAAGGAGCTCTGCATCGCAGAGCGTGAAATCACTTTGCGAGGTACTTACGAGCTTAGTGATTTCCTTCGCACTGGCTTCGCACTCTCCGCCGTAAACGGAATAATAGTAGGGAGTGGATGCCGAAAACTCTGCAGCGCATGTATCCACCATCCTATAGACAGCTTTGATACCGTTGTCGTATCGCAGCTTCTTAATCTCTGCCTCAGATTTCCCGGTGAGTCTTGCAATTACATTATCCGGGAACTCGATTCTCTTTGCTTCCTTCAGCAGGGCGGGAGTCAGCTCCTGCGTCTGTAACGCCTCCTCCATCTCCACCAGAATCGCCAACTTGTCGATAAACCAGACGTCTATCATGGTACGCTCATGAATTTCCTCATAGCTGATGCCCTTGCGGATTGCCTCGGCAATCACCCAGATTCTCTGGTCATCCACCACATTTAACCTCTCCAACAGTTCTTCTCTGGAAAGTGCGGAGAAATCATAGCTGAGCAAACAGTCCACATGCTGCTCCAGAGAACGGATTGCCTTCATCAGCGCTCCCTCGAAGTTGTCACAGATACTCATGACCTCTCCCGTCGCCTTCATCTGGGTAGTCAGGGTTCTCTTTGCCGTGATGAACTTGTCGAAAGGCAGTCTGGGAATCTTTACCACACAATAGTCCAGGGTGGGTTCAAAGCTTGCGTAGGTCTTTTTCGTAATGGCATTCTTGATTTCGTCCAGGGTATAGCCCAGGGCAATCTTAGCTGCAACCTTGGCGATGGGATAGCCGGTTGCCTTACTTGCTAAAGCCGAAGAACGGCTCACACGGGGATTTACTTCGATAACACAATATTCAAAGCTGGTGGGATGCAGTGCAAACTGTACATTACATCCACCGGTAATCTTTAACTCGTTGATAATATTCAGGGCTGAAGTACGGAGCATCTGATACTCCTTGTCACTCAGTGTCTGAGAGGGTGCAACCACGATACTGTCGCCGGTGTGTACTCCCACCGGGTCAATATTTTCCATATTGCAGACAGTGATACAGTTTCCGGCACTGTCCCGCATTACCTCGTACTCAATTTCCTTCCATCCGGCGATACATCGCTCCACCAGTACCTGTCCCACACGGGAAAGGCGCAGTCCGTTCTCCAGAATCTCCTCCAGCTCTGTCTGATTGTGGGCAATACCTCCTCCGGAGCCGCCCAAAGTATAGGCGGGACGAAGCACCACTGGATAGCCGATGGTATTGGTAAAATTTATGCCGTCCTGTACATTCTCCACAACCTTGGAGGCGGCACAGGGCTCACCGATGCGTTCCATCAGGTCCTTGAACTCCTGACGTCCCTCCGCGTTGCGGATGGTCGCCGCAGTAGTCCCAAGCAGTTTCACACCGTGGGAAGCCAGAAAACCGGACTCCTCCAGTTCCATTCCAAGATTCAGACCTGCCTGTCCTCCCAGGGTAGGCAGGATGCTGTCAGGCTTTTCCTTCTCGATAATCTGCTCCAGAACCTTTACGGTCAGGGGCTCTATATAAACTTTGTCGGCTATATTCTTATCTGTCATGATGGTGGCCGGATTGGAGTTGACAAGAATAACCTCCACCCCCTCCTCCTTCAGAGAACGACAGGCCTGTGTGCCGGCATAGTCAAACTCTGCGGCCTGACCGATGACAATGGGTCCGGAACCAATAACCATAACACGTTTCACATTCGGATTCTTAGGCATTGCAGTTCTCTCCTTTCATCTCAAGATAATGCTCAATTTCTCCCGGATTTCGCATCATCTGAATGAATCTGTCAAACAGATAGCGGGAATCCTGAGGACCGGGACAGCTCTCCGGATGATATTGTACCGTGAAAATATTCTTTCCGGTGTAGGCAAGCCCCTCATTTGTTCCGTCATTTACATTGATAAACGCCGGCACTGCAACCTTCGGGTCTAGCTTGTCCGTATCCACTACATACCCGTGGTTCTGGGAGGAAATATAGACTCTTCCCGTCGCCAAATCCTTTACGGGATGGTTGCCGCCCCTGTGCCCGTACTTCAGCTTATGAGTATCACAGCCCGTTGCCAGCGCCATGAGCTGATGTCCCAGACAGATGGCAAAAATGGGAATGTCTGTGGCATACAGCTTTTTCACTTCTTCAATAATGGAGGTACACTCCTTGGGATCCCCGGGGCCATTGCTGAGCATGATTCCGTCGGGACGCATGGCGATGATTTCCTCCGCGGGCGTCAATGCAGGGAACACTGTCACCTCACAGCCTCTCTCTGCCAGAGAGTGAGCAATATTATCTTTTGCACCGAAATCCATCAGCGCAACCTTAAGACCCGCGCCGTTCAATTCCTTAACCAGCGTAGGTCTCGGCTCGCGGACGCCGCTCTCGTAAACCGCCCTGTCAAATCTGGCAGAACCGGACAGCGGACCGTTCTGTGCCAAATCCGTGGTGGGCTTCACCACATACTTCTCCTTACAGGTAACCTTCTCCACCACCTTACCTGTAGTATATGCTTTCAATTCGGGCAGAATCTTATCAAAATCAAAGTTTTCATCGGTGGTAATCATGCCGTTCATGGTTCCCTTTTCACGAAGAATCTTGGTCAGTGCTCTGGTATCTATACCCGCAATACCGGGCACACCGTTTTCCTCCAGAAACTGCTGAATGGTGCAGTCACAACGGAAATTGCTGGGGATTCTGGAAAGCTCCCGCACAATAAACCCGTCAGGCCATGGCTTTCGTGATTCCATGTCATCTTTACAGATGCCGTAATTACCGATGAGAGGGTATGTCATGCAAACCGCCTGTCCCGCATAGGACGGATCTGTCAGCACCTCCAGATATCCTGCCATGGATGTGTTAAACACAATCTCACTGATTATTTCTTTGTCCGCACCGATGTGAGTACCCTCAAAAACGGTGCCGTCCTCCAGAATTAAAAAAGCCTTCATATATATACCTCCTGTCTGCAGATATGCAGACATCCATTGACTGTATCGCATGGTTTTCTGCCCGCGTACATTATAACACAGCGGCATAGCGCTCACAAGAAAAAACGCATAAAGATGCCACGGGAAGCTCCGGCTCCTTTGCCGGATTCTTCTCATGGCATTATAGACATTCTGCTTATTGGATAGCGGCGTGAATTTCCTGCAGAGACATCACACCGATTTCGCCCTCCTTGATGACAACGCGAATGCCTTCGGCCGTAGCCTTTGCAGCCGCCATGGTTGTCATGTAGGGCACCTTCGCCTTGATAGCGGTCTTTCGGATATAGCTGTCGTCAAACAGCTTCTCCTCCTTTGTGGCGGGCGTGTTGACAATCAGCTGAATCTTTCCGTTCATCACCTCGTCCACAATATTGGGTCTTCCCTCCTGCATCTTGTTGACGCGGTCTGCTTTGATTCCGTTCTTCACAAGAAGCTCGTAGGTTGTTCCCGTGGCGACAATATGAAAACCGCACTCCTCAAAGATTTTCGCGATTTCCACAACTTCCGGCTTGTCCTTCCTGCTGACACTGAACAATACCGTGCCGGAAGTGGGCAGCTTGGTCTGAGTAGCCTCCTGGGCTTTGAAGAATGCCTCGCCTACGTTGGTGGACAATCCCAGGACTTCTCCCGTGGAGCGCATCTCCGGTCCCAGGACAGGATCAACCTCCTGGAACATGTTAAAGGGGAACACCGCCTCCTTGACTCCGTAGTAGGCAGGCTTCACTTCCTTCATTCCCACGATAGGGGAAGGCTGTCCCGTCAATTCCCCTGTCATAATCTGCGTGGCGAGCTTTACCATCTTCACATTGCATACCTTGGATACCAAAGGCACGGTTCTGGATGCTCTGGGATTTGCCTCCAATACATAGACCTTGCCGTTTTCGATAGCATACTGCATATTCATCAAACCGCAGACACCCATCTCCTCCGCAATCTTTCTGGTGTACTCCTTGATAGTCTCCACCAATTCCGCAGGAATATTCTTGGAAGGCAGAATACAGGCGGAATCGCCGGAATGTACTCCCGCCAGTTCGATGTGCTCCATTACCGCCGGAACAAAGGCATGCTTTCCGTCCGCAATGGCATCCGCCTCACACTCTGTTGCGTGACGCAGGAATCTGTCAATCAGGATAGGTCTGTCGGGAGTGACGCCTACCGCGGCAGCCATATACTGTTTCAGGCTCTCCGGTTCGTTCACCACCTCCATGCCTCTTCCTCCCAGAACATAGGACGGTCTCACCATGACGGGATAACCGATTTTTTCCGCAATCTGCAATGCTTCCTCCACATTGACTGCCATGCCGGCTTCAGGCATGGGAATACCCAATTTCTCCATCATGCCCCGGAACAAATCTCTGTCCTCAGCCATATCGATAACCTCCGGGGAGGTTCCCAGAATCTTCACACCATTCTTCTTCAAATCCGCCGCCAGGTTCAGAGGCGTCTGTCCGCCGAACTGAGCAATGACACCCACAGGCTTTTCTTTCTCATAGATACTCAGGACATCCTCCAGTGTCAGAGGCTCAAAGTACAGTTTGTCGGAAGTATCGTAGTCCGTGGAAACCGTCTCCGGGTTACAGTTGACAATGATGGTCTCAAATCCCAGTTCCTTCAAGGCAAAAGCCGCATGCACACAGCAATAGTCGAACTCGATGCCCTGACCGATACGGTTGGGACCGCCGCCCAAAATCATAATCTTCTTTTTATCCGAAACGGAAGTTCTGTCCGGTGCATTATAGGTAGAGTAATAATAAGCGCTGTCCTCGGTACCGCTGACATGAACCGGCTCCCAACTCTCCGTGATACCGTAGCCGATTCTGGCCCTGCGGATATCCTCCTCAGGCACCTCTAAGAGTTTACCCAGATAACGGTCTGAAAATCCGTCCTTCTTTGCGCGTTCCAGCACATTCTTCTCGGGGATACTACCCTTCATGGAAAGCAACTGTTCCTCTTCCTCCACCAGTTCCTTCATCTGTTCGATGAAATAATGCTTGATTTTCGTCAGTTCAAACAGTTCCTCCACCGTAGCTCCCTTTCTCAGGGCTTCATACATAATAAACTGTCTCTCACTGGTGGGATATGCCAGAAGTTCCAACAGTTCCTCCTTGCTCTTCTCGTGGAAATCCTTGGCAAAACCAAGACCGTAACGCCCGATTTCCAGACTGCGGATTGCCTTCTGGAAGGCTTCCTTGTAGGTCTTGCCGATACTCATAACCTCACCCACCGCACGCATCTGGGTGCCAAGCTTGTCCTGGGAATCCTTAAACTTCTCGAATGCCCATCTTGCAAACTTGATTACCACATAATCCCCGCCGGGCACATATTTATCCAGCGTACCGCACACGCCACAGGGTATCTCATCCAGGGTCAGCCCTGCTGCCAGCATGGCGGAAACCAAGGCGATGGGAAAACCGGTAGCCTTACTGGCCAGCGCTGAGGAGCGGGAGGTTCTGGGGTTAATCTCGATGACAATGATACGGTCACTCACCGGGTCATGGGCAAACTGCACATTGGTTCCGCCGATAACCTGCACCTCATTTACAATCTTATATGCCTGCTCCTGCAGACGCTTCTGCACCTCCTCAGAAATGGTCAGCATTGGCGCAGAGCAGAAGGAATCCCCGGTATGCACGCCAAGAGGATCAATGTTTTCGATAAAGCAAACGGTAATCATGTTACCCTTGGCATCACGGACTACCTCCAGTTCCAGTTCTTCCCAGCCAAGAATGGATTCCTCCACCAGTACCTGACCCACCAGGGATGCCTGAAGTCCTCTTGCACATACAGTCTTTAACTCTTCTACATTATATACCAGTCCGCCGCCGGCGCCACCCATGGTATAGGCAGGGCGCAACACGACGGGATAGCCCAGCTTGTCTGCGATGGCCAGTGCCTCGTCCACGGAGTAAGCCACCTCACTGCGCGCCATCTCGATACCTAACTTATTCATGGTTTTCTTAAACTCAATGCGGTCCTCGCCCCGTTCAATGGCATCCACCTGAACGCCGATTACCTTTACGTTATACTTTTCCAGGATTCCGGCGCTTGCCAGTTCAGAGCAAAGGTTTAAACCCGACTGTCCGCCCAGATTCGGCAGAATGGCATCGGGGCGCTCCTTGGCAATAATCTGCTCCAGCCGCTTTACATTCAAAGGTTCAATATAGGTCACATCTGCAATTTCCGGGTCGGTCATAATGGTCGCCGGGTTGGAATTCACCAGTACAATCTTGTAGCCCAGCTTTCTCAATGCTTTACAGGCCTGAGTACCCGAATAGTCAAATTCGCATGCCTGTCCGATAATGATTGGTCCGGAACCGATAATCAATACCTTTTTAATGTCTTCTCTCTTACTCATTCCATCCTCCTGTGCGTTCTTTTGGTTAAAAGAAAAGTCAGTAAATAAATTTACTGACTTCTTTCTCTACAATATAAAAATTGAAGTAACAACGGAAAAAAGGGAATAGAAAGCACCGGGCATGCTCTTGGGACTTTTCTGTACGGTTGCCGCATCATTTGCCTTCATTTCTTTCCTCCGTCCGAATTTACTCGTTCCATTATATCCGAAAACCGGCTACTCGTAAAGTCCCAAATTTAATTTTTTGTAATTTCTACTTTCCACCGCTCATCAGGCTTCGATACCAGCTCAGTGCATTTACATAGGCGTCATTCACCTTTTCCACATCCATATCCGCCAACAGTAGCTGTCTGGAAACCTCCTGCCAGTTGGCACCTTCATATTGCTTCATCAGGTCATATACCGGTGCAAGGCAGCCATTCTCCTCAATCAGTGCCAGGCGGACATCTCCGGCAACCATAACCATCTTGAGGGCTTCCTCCATGGTCTTCTCCAAAATAACATCCAGCACGGAGAACAGCCCCATGAGAAACAGTTCCTCCGCCTTATTTTGCATGCCGAACACAGGAGCCAGATTCTCCGCAAACTTCGCACGGAGCAGGGAAAGTCTGGTGATTTCGCTGGGCTTATCCGCATAAAGCTCATTAACCACAGCCGTATTAATCCATCTTTTCAATTCCTTCTGCCCCAGCATGGCAGCGGCATGACGTATGGTAGTAATACCGGAATTCACCGTCATCCGGTTTACCATCTTCAGCAGAGATATGGTCAGCGCCGTGTCGCGGCTGATAATGTCGGCTGCATCATTGAGTTCAAAATTATCGTTGTTTACCACATTCAACAGTTCAATATAGTTTGCCTTCAGAGGTGCTACCTCGTGGGAGCCTCTGGTCACAGGTACTCTGTAGAAATCACCCTCATACAACTGATAACCGCCGGAAGCCTTCAGCGCCTCAAAGGTTTCCATGGTATCAATGCCTCCGGCACAAAGTCTGATTTGAGGATAAAGCTTTCCAAAATACAACTTCGCTTTATCGATGGCAATCTTCCTGTTATTCAGGAAAACATAATCCGCCAGCTTCAATATCTCGCGCCAGTTCTCAAAATCCGCCACGGGAAGCTTACGAACCGCCAGCCTGTATCCCTTCTGCTTTAACTCAAGAAGCCTTTTTACATAAACCTCCACCGGCGGAACAGTATTGTCAATCAAAAAGACAATCCTTCCGTGGGGCGCGCTACACTGACTCTCCACATCGGAAAAAATGGAAATGTTGCTGACAGGAACGAATATTTCCTTGTCCTCGGACAGAGTCTCAATACCCATGTTCTCAATCAGTTCCAGTCCTTCCACTCTCGCCGCACCGTCATTCCGCCCGGTGCCCAGCTTCATGGGGTTCAGGAAAAAATTGTCTTTTTGTGAAAAGATAGAGTATGCACGCACTGCCATATTTTCATCAAAAAGCGGTATCAAAGCCAGTAACATACTTCCACCTTCCTTTCTCTTCTCTATTTAAAGTACTCCACGCCGGACTCAAAGATTCGGATATCCTGCTGTCCATAGATATTCATTGCAACAGACGCATCTCTTCTCTCGGAGTGCGCCATCTTACCTAAGATACGCCCGTCAGGGGAGGTGATACCTTCGATGGAACCGTAGGAACCGTTGATATTGTACTCCTCATCCATGGATACATTGCCGTTCTGGTCGGAATATTGTGTTGCCACCTGCCCGTTTGCAAACAGCCTGTCAATCCACTCCTTAGGTGCCACGAAACGTCCCTCGCCGTGGGAAGCGGGATTGCAGTATATACCGCCGAGTTCAGCGCCCTGCAACCAGGGAGATTTATTGGACACTACCTTTGTATATACCATCTTTGAGATATGACGGTTAATGGTGTTGAAGGTCAGGGTAGGGGAATCCTCCTTCTGCCCCAGAATCTCGCCGTAGGGAACCAGTCCCAGCTTAATCAGCGCCTGGAAGCCGTTACAGATACCCAATGCCAGACCGTCTCTCTCGTTCAAAAGTTTCATGACAGCTTCTTTTATCTTCGCATTCTGGAATGCGGTAGCAAAGAATTTTGCACTTCCGTCAGGCTCATCGCCGGCTGAAAAGCCGCCGGGGAACATGATAATCTGTGCCTGAGAGATTGCCTTTTCAAACTCATCCACGGATTCCCGGATATCCTGAGCGCTCAGGTTACGGAATACCTTTGTCACTACATTTGCACCGGCACGCTCGAAGGCTTTGGTGCTGTCGTACTCACAGTTGGTTCCGGGGAACACAGGGATGAATACCGTGGGCTTTGCCACCTTATTCTTACATATATAAATACTGTCCGCGCTGTAAAGAGGACTTGCCACGGGAGTAATCTCCTTAACAGCCTTGGTGGCAAAAACCTTCTCCAGCTTGGAGGTCCATGCCTGCAAAGCCTCCTCCATGGTAATCTTTACGTCGCCGGAAACAAATACCGGCTCCTCCGTTACGGTACCGATTACCGTGTAATCCAGCTCCTTCTCTTCCAGAACCCCAAGCTTGTCTGCGGGAATCTCAACCAAGATGTCGCCCAGCCCATTGCCAAACAGTTCATTCTTATCCACAGCACCGTCAACCGCAACTCCCAGCTTGTTGCCGAAAGCCATCTTTGACACTGCCGCTGCAACACCCTTTGAGTCCAAGGCATAGGCGGACACAACAATTTTGTCCAGAATCAACTCATGGATTGCTGCATACAGCTCTGCCACTGCCTCATACATGGGAATATCGAAATCGTCCTTCTCAATGGAGAAACGAACCAGCCTGTTTCCTGCTTTCTTCAGTTCGGGGGTCACAATGTCTCCGCACTTTGCGATATCTACCGCAAAGGAAACCAGTGTGGGCGGCACATCGATATCGTTGAAGGTACCGGACATGCTGTCCTTGCCGCCGATGGAGGGCAGACCAAAGCCTATCTGTGCGTCATAAGCACCCAGCAAAGCCGCAAAAGGCTGGCTCCAGCGCTCCGGATCCGAGGTCATCCTGCGGAAATACTCCTGAAAGGTAAAACGAATTTTGGAGGCATCACCGCCGGAAGCCACAATCTTTGCCATGGACTCCACCACCGCATAAATCGCGCCGTGGTAAGGGCTCCAGGAGGACAGATAAGGGTCAAATCCGTAACTCATCATGGTTACAGTATCCGTCTTTCCTTTTAAGACAGGCAGCTTCGCTACCATGGTCTGGGTCTCCGTCAACTGATGTACACCGCCGTAGGGCATCAGTACGCTGCCGGCACCGATGGAAGAGTCAAACATCTCCACCAGCCCCTTCTGGGAGCATACATTCAAATCGTTTAAGAGGGTCAGCCAGGCCGCTTTTACATCTCCCGCCTCCAGCTTCTCGCCCACTGCGGGAACTGCCCACTTCTCAAAATAATTATCCTTCTCGTCGGGAATATCCACCTTTACGGTTGTTTCCTGGTGAGCGCCGTTGGTATCCAGGAAAGCACGTTTCAAGTCAACGATTTTCTTTCCTCTCCAGTTCAGCACCAGTCTGGGCTCCTCTGTGACAACAGCAACCGCAACCGCCTCCAGATTTTCCTCAGCTGCATAACTTAAGAATTTATCCACATCCTTAGGGTCAACAACAACAGCCATACGCTCCTGTGATTCGGAGATTGCAAGCTCCGTACCGTCCAGACCCGCATACTTCTTGGGAACCTTGTCCAAATCAACGGTGAGACCGTCAGCCAGCTCTCCGATTGCAACGGATACTCCGCCTGCACCGAAGTCATTACACTTCTTGATAATCCGGCTTACTTCCTCACGCCGGAACAGTCTCTGGATTTTGCGCTCGGTAGGCGCATTACCCTTCTGCACCTCTGCTCCACAGGTTTCAATAGAGCTCTCCGTATGAACCTTGGAAGAGCCGGTGGCTCCGCCGCAGCCGTCTCTTCCGGTACGTCCGCCCAGCAGGATAATGATATCACCGGGGTCGGAGGTCTCCCGGATAACGTTGCGTCTGGGCGCTGCACCCATTACCGCACCGATTTCCATTCTCTTAGCCACATAGTTGGGATGATAAATTTCTTTTACAAAGCCGGTTGCCAGACCAATCTGGTTTCCGTAGGAGGAATAGCCGCTTGCCGCGCCGCGAACCAGCCTCTTCTGGGAGAGCTTTCCCTTCAGTGTTTCCGAAACGGGAACTGTAGGGTCTGCCGCACCCGTGACACGCATTGCCTGATACACATAACCTCTTCCGGAAAGCGGGTCACGGATTGCGCCTCCAAGGCAGGTGGCAGCGCCACCGAAAGGCTCAATCTCCGTGGGATGGTTGTGCGTCTCGTTCTTAAAAAATACCAGCCATTCTTCCGTCTCTCTGTGGTCACCGTAATCCATCTCCACGGGAACCACAACGGAACAGGCATTGATTTCGTCTGACTCCTCCATATCGTCCAGCTTGCCGTCCGCCTTCAGCTTTCTCATAGCCATCAGCGCCAAATCCATGAGGCAGACAAATTTGTCCTTTCTGCCCGCAAAGATTTCCTCTCTGGTATCCAGATAGCTCTGATAGGTAGTTTCAATGGGCGAACGGTAATAGCCTTCTCCGAAAGTTACATCAGTGAGTTCGGTGGAGAAGGTGGTATGGCGGCAGTGGTCGGACCAATAAGTGTCCAGCACACGAATCTCTGTCATGGAAGGGTCACGCTTCTCATCATCGCGAAAATACTTTTGAATATGTAAAAAGTCCTTAAAGGTCATGGCGAGAGAAAGCGAATCATAAAGCTTTTTCAGTTCCGTCTCCTCCATGTGGGAAAAGCCGGCAAACACAGCGATATCAGCCGGCTCATCAAACACCGTAATCAGTGTGTCCGGTTTCTCCATCCCCGTTTCTCTGGAATCCACGGGATTGATACAGTATGCCTTTATTCTGGCAAACTCATCTTCTGTAATGTCTCCCAAAATCATATATGTCACAGCAGTGCGGATAACAGGCTCCTCGTCCTCTTTCAGAAATCTCACGCACTGTACTGCGGAATCTGCTCTCTGGTCGAACTGTCCGGGTAGAAACTCTACGGAAAAAATACGCGCGTTGCCGGGCACCTCAATGCTCTCCCGATACAGTTCATCTACGGGAGGTTCGGAAAATACAGTCCTGCAAGCTCTTTCAAACACCTCATCCGAGATATTTTCCACATCATAGCGGATAAACTCTCTGACTCCCTCCACGCTGATGCCGAGATAATTCTTCAGCTCCTCGTGCAGCTCCTTGGCCTTCACGGCAAAAGGTGCCTTCTTTTCTACATAGATACGTCTCACATTTCCCATGTCATTCCTCCAAAGTATATATAATAAATAATCCTGTCTTACTCCGTCTCCACTCCGAGAGACCTCAGGATAAACAGAATTTCTCTGTCAACCGTCTCCGCTGTGATACCGATGGTCTGGGCCGATATTTTTAACCCCTCCAGCACAAACATGATATTCCGTGCCGTTCCCTGACAGTCCTCACAGTAAAACTCCCCGTTTTCCACACCGGTCTCAATGAGCTTTTCGATAATCTTCGCTGCGGAATCAAACTGCTTTTTCAGAACATTATCCTTCTTGCCGGGCTGATTTTCAAAATAATACTCGTAAACAGCCTGGGTCAATGTATTCTTTTTGCGCAACAGTTCTTTCTTCTGCTCCTGCAAAAAGAGCACCAGAATATCTGCCGCTGTTGCATCTTCGGTAATATTATCCGAGAAAACATCGTCCGTCTCCTCGCTCTCCAGCTTCATCACCTCCAGGAAAATCTGGCTGGTGTTGTCAAAATACAGATAGAGCCCGCCACGGCTGATTTCACAGGCCTCCACGATATCCTTCATGGTAACCTTCTTGAAACCCTTCTCCACGAAGACCTTTCTCGCCGTCTCCAGTATAAACTTTTTCTTCTGTACCGATTTTTCTCCCATAAACAGCTAACCTTTCCCCTCTATCTTATGTCCACGGGTCTGTCCCAATATTCAATGATGTCCCGCATCTTCTTCAACACCAGATAAAAAATATTTTCCTGCACCGCCTGCGTCCAGAGCGTGCTCTTCGTCCTGCCGCCCAAAACATACTTCGACAAAATTCCTCTCAGTACATTCCAGTCTTTTAATTCCGCCGCAGCGATAATCCTTCTTTCGTCCTCATGTGTCCTGATGTGGTTGCGCGTATACACATAGCAGTAGTTTCTGTCCATCAGTGCAGATCCGCCTGCTTCCCTGACAAAGCTCATCAGCGTGGAATCGTATACAGGTATGCTCATGGAGTGCTCCGTGAATTCCGGATCCTGATAAAAACCGCCGGGATTCTGCCCCGCATTCTTTTCAAACCAGGGGATATAGCGCAGCAAAGGCATTGCCGTCTGTTTATACTCCTGCAGCAGTTGCTGTCTGTATTCCGTATCCTTTTCCATAACTGCCTCTCTCTTTCCCTTTTTTCTGTTGCAAACCAAAAAATGACACATATGTATTTTTATTTTATCACATTTTTACTAAAAGTACAGTAGAAAATTGCACTACATATGTTGTATAATCAATGTATGGTTCAGCGGCGTGTAACTGAACTTCAACAACCTTTATTATTAAAGGCTTAAATGCGGGGTATAAATTATGGCGGGAATTACATTGGACAAGGGGAAAAGAGTCTACAACAGCGGGCAGCCTATGACTGCCCTCCATCTGCTTATAAAGGGCAAGGTTCTGGTTGAATATCCCGGTGGCACCTATCAGCTTGGGAAGGGCGATGTCATCGGAATCTGTGAGCTTTGCTCCGAGGTTCACTTTTTGGGATATGCCACACTTGAAGAAACAGTTATCCTGACATATCCTGTCAACAGTCTGGATGCTCTGGACGATTTACTGCAAAAGCACCCTGATGTGGCAAGACTGTTCCTGCTGTCTCTGTTCCATCAGATAAATATCCTGTTGGAGCAAAGCTATCTGTCTGAGATGAACTGTACCAGCCTCCATCAGAATCTGATGGAGGATTACGAAAAATACAATACACTATGCAACCGTTACCGCATCCAACCCAGAGTTCTGGAAGACCTTGAGGAAGCAGCTGCATTCTTAGGAGAAGATTCCCCCGATACATGGCTGAATACATACTATCTCGGTCTGCAACACTTTTACTCAGGTCCGGGCGAGGGAGCCAAGACCCTGATGTCGGAGCCCGGCGTGTCCATGGGGCTACTCCGCAAGGGCAGTCTGGACTTCCGCAAGACATACACGGTTCTGGATGAGCATTTCCGCTACCGCTCCAGAGTGGCAGGCTTTTATTTCAATTCCACCGGAAATGACCTGTTTGATTTCTTTACTTCCCTGTACTATCGCCTGGGACAGAACAACGAAGACGCGGATTCCCTGTATATCGACCTCCAGAGAATGATTGAACAATTTGAGGATAACCCGGCTCTCGACAAAAACCAGATTGCCGCCAGAATCAAAAGTTTCCGTGAGAATCTCTCTCATATAAACCCGCACAACGAAAAGGCCGGGGAAGAGGAATCCGGAGTGAATGCCGCTATCATGCAGGAACTAATGGGCTCACTGAACACCATTCTGGAGTATGCCGGTTCCGACGGAGACGCAGCTGTTGCTTTTCGTCAGGATGTCAATGCTTACAAGGCAATGGTCGACAAAAGTTCCATGGATGATGACGGAATCCGTCTGCGTAAGAAGCTGACCGCAGAATTCTATGAGCTGTACTCTCTGGTCTTTGAACGTACTACAGCCGTACCCTACATTCCGCTGCCGGTAAAATTGTTTCTCTACTTCGGTTATGTGGATGAAGATCTCGCCGGCACCGCAAACTGTATCAAACTGTACAATCTCGTCTGCGGAATGGAGGACTCGGAAAGCTTTGGAGTATATACCCTATACCACTGGCTTCTGGCTATCTATAACGGCGCAAAAGAGCCAAGTCGCAACGAATTTGATGAAGATTTCACAGATTATATTCACAAGCAGAAGCTAAACGGCAATCTCTCCGAAGCCCAGCTGGCTGTTCTGGAGAGCGACCCCATGAGCAAGGTGAATTATGAGATGAAGAACATGTTTCCTCAGGTCAACAAAATGACCTGCGGACGTATCTCCACCTTTTGTCCGCTCTTTTCCGCGGACAATGTGTTGAAAGACTTAAACTCTGCTCTTGTCACCACCGCTCAGATAAGCAAAGCATTTGAAATGATTAAGTCCATCGACTACTCCGCCTTCTATCGGGAGAGTCTGGATTATGAGAACATGGATGCCATGGGCAAGGAGACCATACATCTTGAATTCATGCCCGATATCATCCTGATGCCAAATGTAGGAATCCGTGGCGTCATGTGGCAGGAAATCGAAGGAAAAAGACGCAATACCCCCGGAAGAATGTTTTTCTCCGTCTTTCATATGGAAGATATCAATACCTCTCTGGTGAGACTTACCGGTGAATTCAGGTGGGAAATGTGCAAGAGGATTCAAGGCAGCCGCTGGAATGATATTTCCGAGCGTTCCCTGACCAGTGAATACTTCGACTACATCCAGTTTTACAGAAAGAACCATGACCTCAGCTCCGAGGCAAAGGAAAAAATACGAAGCAGTCTGCAGCGTGCCAAGAACAGCTTTAAAGAAATGTTTGTTCGAGACTATATCATATGGGTACTCTTTGAAGGGAACGGCTCCCCCAGGCTTAACCGTGTGGCGAGAAAAATTATGTTCACCTACTGTCCCTTCCCCGCATCCCTGGCTGCCACTATGGAGCAGAACCCCATTTATGCGGAGCTGTTAAGCCGCCGGAAGATTCTGAGCGCCCAGCGGGTACACCATCTGGAGATGCTGAAGCAAAAGCTGAAGAACAGCGGTATCTCCGTGCCGAAAACACTGGACGCGGAAATTGACTTTACTGTGGGAAAGATATAGACATTTCCCGCTCTTTGATGTATACTAAACAGGAATTTCCCTTTGCGCAAAAGCATCCACGGGCGAAAGCCTGCGGGTGCTTTTGTTTTTTCATCCGTTTGCGGCATCCTGGCCTGACTCACAGCTCATTTTTTCCACATAGGGAGCAGGATTCTTTTCCATTTCAAGCATGGTTTCCAGCGACTCCAGAAACAGTCTTTCCTTTCTGTATCGGTTCATCTCCTCCGGACGGTCCATATAAAACTTAAAATGGTCCACCTGCCATACCAGAATATCCGCCAGGGTATAACCTGCCACCCGATATCCGCACCAGAAATCTCCCGTGTCATGATAATAGGCCAGTTCCTTCAGTACACCTTCGGAACTCAGGATTTTTGTCCACAGCTTTTTCCCGTACTCTTCGCCAAGTCCTCCGCTGACCGACAGTTCCAATACAAAACGCTTTAATTCCTCCAACGCTTTTTGCACTCTCTCATCCATGGAATTTGCCTCCTCTTTCCTGAAACCTGAATTGCATCTTTGTTCAGCCAAAATAAAAAAGACCCAGGACAGCTTTTCGACCTTCCTGAGTCTGTTTCAGCAGGGGAAGAGAGGCTCGAACTCCCGTTAACGGTTTTGGAGACCGCCGCACTACCACTGTACTATTCCCCTATTCTTCAGCGAACACACGGCAATCTGCCTCGAATCACTGACGAAGGATATTATAACACAGAGCATATTCGTTTAGCAAGAGGTTTTTTCACTTTTTTCACCTTTGCATGCGAATGTCTGGTATGTCTTTATATATCATTCATTGATATTGTTTTTTGTTTCTATTTTAAATCGTGTACTTCCTTGTTATAATAAACATAATGCAAAACGGACAATAGTTCACACATAAAAGGGGAGGAGAACCTACATGAAAAAGCATCTGTACACAATCCTGTTTCTGATATGCCTTACGGCGCTGACCGCCTGCGGGAAAGGAAACAATACCTTCCAAAGTCAGCAATCAAAATCGGAGATTTACGATATCCGGGTGGAGGAGAGGGAACTCTTTCCCGCAGAGACACAAACCCCCGGTCTCTACTATGGCGTACAGTTTTACGGAGATGAGATTGTGCAGGTCATGGAGGATATAGAGGAAGCCGCGGACGGTAATACGGCTGCCCTGCTGCTGAAGGAGAATGGCAGCTCCGAGCTCCTGCTGCCAAAATACAACTTTTTCACAGGACGCTGGTTCCTCACAAAAAACGGTCAGAGCATCCTGTTTTACGATGAAGGCTACGGCGGCGGAATCCATGTTTTGAGTCCGGAGGGGCAAAAATTATTTTCGCTCACCGACGTATCCGGCTTAAGCCTCTGTGAAACAGAGGAGGGCAGAATATACCTTCTGGCTCTGGACGGGAAGGAGGACTCTGTTTTTCTGGCTGAACTCAATATGACCACAGGCGACCTGCGAAGACTGGAGGGCTTAAGCCTGAACCGGCGGGATTTGAATTCACTGCCCCCGCAGTGCCTTGGTCTGGGGCCGGAGGGCCTGATGCTCATGAACCAGCAGGGAATATGACAAATAGAGGATGGGGAGGACAAGGCGTCTCAAAGCCTGTGGTTGTCCTTTGAGAGCACCACATACATGGATATGCATGCAGACGGCATGTCCAACCCCTCCTTCTGCATAAGAGATGTTTCCGGTTTTCGGGTACTGGAGGATGACAGCGTTGAAGTTCTCTGGGACATCAGGGACAGCGGCAAAGGACTTCTCCAGATACTGAAATCGGAAAAAGTCGAGAAAGAGATACTACGGCTGCGCTGCGGACAGCTAAGCAGCTGGATGCTGGGTTGTATCACACAGTTTAATCAAACCAATGAAAGCTATCATATTGTTCCTGAGCAGCCGTCTCTGGAGGATCTGGATGCCATGAAGGATTTTCAGCAGCGCACGGATATGGAAATCGGCGCCGGAAAAGGGGCTGATTTGATTGTGGGACAAGCCAGCTATGATTTTTATGCCCTGTTGGAGCAGGGTGCCCTGGAGGATTTATCCCCCTATCTGGAACGCTCCGGTATAAACAGGGCAGACTATTTCCCGGCAGCCTTTGCACAGGAAAGAGGGCAGGAAGCCATCTATGGGATATCCACGGAAGTGAGCCTTATGGATCTCTGGATTCGCAGCGAGGTTCTGGGAACCTCTGAGGAGCAGAACATAGAGACTATTTTGGACGCTTTGGACCGCTATCCGGAAAAGGGTTCTGTCTGCGACTGTCCTCCCAGGGAAATACTATTGTTCTTCCTAAGAGGCTCTGAGGATTTCTGGGAGATGGTGGATTATGAAAACAAGACTTGCGATTTTGACACGGAATTATTCCGCAAAATTTTAAATGTGGCAAAGCGATACAGCGCCAGGTCTTATATGGACAGTGATCCTATAATAGATTACCGTTCCGTTTATTTTCTTGCCTTTGAAAATGAGGCGGAACTGCAGGCCCGGGGGAAAACAGACTTCGGGTATCTTTTTGATGACGGCGTCTTCTCTCCCCTGTCCTGGCACCAGGTTCTGTCCATAAATGCAGACTCACCGGCCAAGGATGCCTGCTGGGAATTTATTACGCTTCTGTTACAGGAGGAAAACCAGAGAAAGTTAATAGGAATGAATGCGCGTCTTCCCATGAATCGAAAGATATTTACAGAGCTACAGTCATATTATTTCGAGCTATGTAACAGAAATCCGGAGGAACACTATCAGCTTTGGAATGACATATGCACGGAGCAGGATATGGCAGAGCAGCTGGAGCTGATGGAAAATCTGCACTTCTATCCCCTGGGCACGGAATCTGTCCTGGAAATCATCTGGGACGAGGCAAAAGACTATATCGACGATCTGAAGCCGGCAGATGCCATTATCGAAAATATCAACAACCGTGTACAGCTGTATCTGGACGAAAACGGGCTTTAAAACAACCTGTCGATAGCTTCCTGCACCGACCTGACCCCCACAATCTCAATTTTGCTGTTTCGGCTACAATCCTCCGCGCAGACAAAAGGTACGATACAGGTTTCAAAGCCCAGCTTTTCCGCCTCCGCCACCCGCTGTCTCGCCATGCTCACCGCCCGGACCTCTCCGCTTAAGCCCACCTCACCAAAGGCGATAAGCTTCGGGCTCAGAGCTTTATTTTTAAAGCCGGAAAGGATGGCCAATACAATTCCCAAATCGATGGCCGGCTCCAGTATTTTCATGCCGCCCGTGATATTCACATAGGCATCACAAGATGCAAGCTGTATCCCGGAGCGCTTTTCCAACACTGCCATCAGCAGATTCACTCTGTTGAAATCCGTTCCCGTGGTCTGTCTGCGTGGTATCCCGAAGCTGCTGTGGCACACCAGGGCCTGTATTTCCACCAAAAGAGGTCTGGTTCCCTCCATGGTACAGGCCACCACGGAACCGCTGGCATTTTCCGGCCTTCCGTTCAGCATATATTCGGAGGCATTCTGCACCTCCACCAATCCCTGCTCCCGCATCTCAAACACACCGATTTCGTTGGTGGAGCCGAAACGGTTCTTCACACCCCGGAGAATCCGGTAGGAAGCATGTCTGTCCCCCTCAAAATACAGCACCGTGTCCACCATGTGTTCCAACACCCGGGGACCGGCAACCGTCCCCTCCTTCGTCACATGTCCCACAATCAGCACCGAAACACCGAGGCCCTTGGCAAGCTGCAACAAAATTCCGGTAGACTCCCGCACCTGAGATACGCTTCCCGGCGCAGCAGACACGTTTTCATTGTACATGGTCTGAATAGAGTCTATGACTACCACTTCCGGCTTTTGTCCGCGAATCACCTCTGTAATCTCATCCAGATTTGTCTCACAGAGCAACAGCATCTCTCTGGAAAACGCTCCGATTCTGTCGGCTCTCATCTTAATCTGCGCCGGAGATTCCTCCCCTGATATGTAGAGCACCTTATGTCCACAGCCGGAAAGCTTGTGGCATACCTGCAAAAGCAAGGTAGACTTGCCGATACCCGGATCTCCGCCCACCAGTGTCAACGAGCCCTGCACGATTCCTCCTCCCAAGACCCTGTCCAATTCGCCGATTCCCGTGGAAACCCTGTCATCCTCCCTGATGGAAATTTCAGCCAGCACACCGGGTACCGCACCGGAGCGCCTGCCGGGTTGTGCGGCAGCCACACCCATGTGAGGTGTTTTGCTTACCGTCTCCTCCACAAAGGAGTTCCATTCCTTGCACCCGGGGCACTGCCCCATCCATTTTGAAGACTCATATCCGCAATTCTGACAGAAAAATACCGTGGATGTCTTACCTTTTGCCATAATCTCCTCCAAAACACAAGCGCCGGAAAGCATTGCCTCCGGCGCCGAATGTTCTATACTCTTTCAACCTTGACAGTGACCTCTCCGGCTGCCTCCAGTTCCACGCTCAGAGAAAGCTTTCCGCCCAGTCCCGTCGTCATGATGCCCACGCTCTTTCCGCCCACAAACACCTCATATTCCGTGTCGTCATTCAAACCAATGGTAATCTGGGCATCCTCGTCACCTTCCACGATGAATTCCACTCCGTTTTCCTTCTCGGTAAACTCCAGAACACTGGTTCCCGGAACCGACTCGTAAAGAAACATCCCGTTCTTCTCCAGCTTCGTGATATCCCTGTAGGTCTTAACTTTCAGCAAATCACCTGCATGTTGAAAGTCCTCTACCTTTGCCTTCTGCTCCAGCTTGTGATTTCCGAAACTGATTGCACCGCTCTTTTCACTGCGGAGCAGTTCTTCTACAACTGCCATCTGTATTTATCCTCCTGTTCCTCTGTAGCTCATCGACAGCTACTTACAGTATATTCGATTCCCCTTTTGTTGTAAAGCAGACTTTTCCGTTTTTGTACCCTGCCGACACCGTATCCCCGGGCTGTACCTTCTTTCTCAGGATTTCTTCTGCCAGAGCATCCTCCACAACGGACTGTATTGCTCTCTTTAGGGGTCTTGCTCCCATTTTATTGTCCGCATATTTTTCCACGAGATGCTCCTTCAACGCTGCCGTCATGGAAAGTTTGATACCCATCTGGGACTCACAGCGCTTGTAGAGATTATTTGCCAGCAGATTGACAATGGCCTTCATATCCTCGTTCCCCAACTGATGGAAAACGATAATGTCATCAATTCTGTTGATAAACTCCGGCTTAAAGCTCCTCTTGACCTCCTCCATAACGCCGCTCTTCATCTTTTCATAGTCCCGCTTTGCATCTCCCGCAGCGGCAAATCCAAGGTTCTTGGGGTCAACGATTCTCTGGGCGCCTGCATTGGAGGTCATAATCAGAATTGTATTTTTAAAGCTCACTTTTCTGCCTTTGGAATCCGTGATATGTCCGTCGTCCAAAACCTGAAGCAGAATATTGAACACATCGGGATGAGCCTTCTCTATCTCATCGAAAAGCACTACGGAATAAGGATTCCTTCGAACCTTTTCGCTGAGCTGTCCGCCCTCCTCAAATCCCACATAGCCGGGCGGCGAACCTATCATCTTGGAGACGGAGTGGCCCTCCATATACTCCGACATATCCACACGGATGATGGCATCCTCAGAGCCGAACATAGCCTCCGCAAGCGCCTTGGACAACTCTGTTTTACCCACACCCGTGGGTCCCAGGAACAGGAAAGACCCGATAGGACGCCTAGGGTCTTTTAACCCCACCCGTCCCCGGCGCATCGCCTTCGCCACCGCTGTCACCGCTTCTTCCTGACCGATGACACGTTTGTGGAGAATGCTCTCCAGCTTCAGCAGCCTCTCGCTCTCCTTCTGCGCCAGCTTCTGTACGGGAATCTTCGTCCACATGGCAACCACCTCGGCGATGTCATTTTCGCCTATCACAATCTTCCGTCCCTGAGAGCCGCCCTCATATCTCTTTTTTGCACGCTGATATTTTTTTACCAGTTCATCCTGATTCCGCTTAATCTCAGCCGCCTGGGTAAATGCCTCCATGCGGACGGAACGCTCAATCTGCAAATCCATCGTCTTAATCTGTTCTGCCATACTTTTCAGCTTATCCGGCAGGTCTGAGGTGCGCAGTCGTACTCCGGCTGCCGCCTCGTCTATCAGGTCAATGGCTTTATCAGGCAGATTCCGGTCGTTAATATAACGTGCAGACAGTCTCACCGCCGCCTCTACGGCTTCGGAAGTGATGGTAACCTGATGATGTTCCTCGTACTTTCCCTTGATACCCTCCAGAATACGAACTGCCTCTTCCTCCGTGGGTTCCTCCACATTTACAGGCTGGAACCGCCTCTCCAGTGCCGCATCTTTCTCAATGTATTTGCGGTATTCCGATATGGTGGTCGCACCTATCATCTGAAGTTCGCCTCTGGCCAGGGAAGGCTTTAATATATTGGAGGCATCAATCGCACCCTCTGCGCCTCCCGCCCCGATAATCGTATGAAGTTCATCGAGAAAGAGAATCACATTTCCGTCCTCGATAACTTCCTTAATCACCTTCTTAATCCGCTCTTCAAACTCGCCACGATACTTGCTGCCCGCCACCATACCGGACAAATCCAAAGTAAGCACTCGCTTATCCTTCACCGTAAAGGGAACCTTTCCCTCCACGATTCTCAGTGCCAATCCTTCCACAACCGCAGTTTTTCCTACTCCCGGCTCGCCTATCAGGCACGGATTGTTCTTGGTACGCCTGCTCAATATCTGAATCAGACGGCGTATTTCCTCTTCCCTTCCGATAACGGGGTCCAGCTTTCCTTCCCGGGCCATAGCTGTCAAATCTCTGCTATACTGGCCAAGGATTCCCGGCTTTCCCTTTCCCTGGGCCTTTCTGCCCAAATCTTCTTTATAGAGGTTTCCGTCCTGACCGATGGCAATCAGGATTTCCACATATATTTTCTGCACATTGGCTCCCATGGTGTTCAACAGGCGCACCGCCACGTTTTCGCCCTCTTTGATCAGCGCCATTAAAATGTGCTCCGTCCCCGTCTGTTTCTGTCCAAAACGGGAAGCCTGCCTGTGTGCCTCCTCCAGCACCTTGTAGGCTCTGGGAGAATACCCCTCCCGTTCCCTGATGCTGACTCCGCCGTCAAAGGCGATAGATTCCTGAATCATTTCCAAAACACGGGACAACTCCACTCCGTTGTCCGACAACACCTTATGTGCCACCCCTGTCTGCTCCTTCAGCAAACCTGCAAGGATGTGTTCCGTTCCCACATAACCCTGCTTCAGACTCGAGGCATAGCGGGCTGCCGCCTTCAGCGCATTCTGCGCGTTATCTGTAAACTGAGACTGCATTTTTAACGTCCTCCGTCATTTATAGTCCTCATAAATCTCTTCTATCAGCTCATGTATTTCATCCTTTGAGATGTTTTTGCAGCTGCTCTTTGCAAGGATAACCTGTAATTCCTTCTTTAATTCCTCCAATGTTCTCATCCTGTCCCCGTCGATGGCAATCACCGCTCCCTTTCTGCGGTCCACCTTGACATATCCCTCCTGTTTTAAAACAGTATATGCCTTGTTTACTGTATGCATATTAATTCCGATAGTATCGGCAAGTTGACGAACGCTGGGTAGAGAATCACCCTCTTGGAACTGGGCAGTGGCAATTCCCATGATAATCTGATTGCGAAGCTGCAGATACAGCGCTTCGTCACTATTGAAATCTATCTCAATAATCATAGCTATGCCTCCTTGTTATATCCATATTATAACAGCGTTCTCCCGGTGTCAACCTACCCAAATAAGTTTATTCTTTTTTAATTCTTCCCATATCGAAAAAGGGATACTCACAAGAGTATCCCTTTCGTCTGTCGTCACTTATTGTTCCTCGTCCCCGTCATAGTTAAGGAACTCAAATTCAAACTCATCATCGTCTGCCATAAAATTCTTGGACTGCCACCCCTGTTGATTGCCGGTGGGCTTATGTTCTGCCTGAGGTACTCCCGCAGGTCTTGCCCCGGCAGGTCTCTGACCCTGAGCGCTTCCCTGAGGTGCTCCCGCAGGTCTTGCCCCGGCAGGTCTCTGACCCTGAACGCTTCCCTGAGGTGCTCCCGCAGGTCTCGCCCCGGCAGGTCTCTGACCCTGAGCGCTTCCCTGAGGTGCTCCCGCAGGTCTCGCCCCGGCAGGTCTCTGACCCTGAGCGCTTCCCTGAGGTGCTCCCGCAGGTCTTACCCCGGCAGGTCTCTGACCCTGAGCACTTCCCTGAGGTGCTCCCGCAGGTCTTGCTCCCGCTACTCTTGCGCCTGCCGGTCTGCCTGCTGAAGATTTCTCCGCACCTACAGTATGCATCACTTTCCCGGAGCCGCTTTTCGGACGCTCCGTGCCGCGTCTTCTCATGGTTTCATTTTCTACCTCACTAAAGTACGCATCATCCATCATATCCTTCAACTTGAATACCAGAAGTGCTATCACTGCCGCTGCAGCTACCAGAAGCAGAATCAGAATAATAATGACTACCTTCTCTGTCCTTGCAGTCTTGTCCGCTGCTGCGTAAGCCGCCGCGTTGTTGGTCACTTTGTCAAACAGGCCCTGAATATCATGTTTCTCTGCTACCTCTTTTGTATTGTCAATCAAATACCATGTGCCGTCTATCTGCATGGTATCGAAATCCTTTACTACCTCCGGCTCCGGTGCGGGAGCAGGCTCTTCCGGATTATCTGTAGGTTCCTCCTGTGCAGACTCCTCTGTGTAGGGCGTCAAATCCCCTGACAGCGACACATAATCGGAACGGATAAAGCCGGTTACCTCAGCATTATTTGCGCTGAAATTCACCTGATACCATACCTTGCCGTCGCTACCGTTTGCTGTTCCCGTTACAGTTACCGCAAGACCGTTGGACACGGTTTTCACAATCTGGCTTGTAGTGGAAGCATTGCTTCTGACCCTGACGGACGAACCGCCCGAAACCGTTGCACTGACAGGATTCACCGCCGTCACCTCAGCAGGGGTCTCATTTGCAGATGTTGCCGGAGTTGTCGTTGGCTCCACCGGCGTCACCGAAGTAGGTGTACTGCCATCCGTAATCTGTACCAAATCGGAGCGGATATAACCCAGTGTCTCTGAATTCACAAATGTCTGATACCAGATATAGCCATCACTTCCCTGCACCTGACTTTTGATGGTAATAATCTTATCCTTCTCGGTACTTCCGATTGCCTCACTGGTGCTGCTGGGTTCTTTTCTGATATTTGCACTGTTTGCGATGACCTTCGCCTGACTGTCAGCTCGGCTCACGAATGCAAAGCTGTCCGAAAACAATCCCAATCCCATCACAAGTGCCAGCGTCAAAGCGACTGACAAAAAGCCTCGTCTTCTCCGTACATTTCCTGTTTTTTTCATAAGTTTTCCTTTCTCCGGGTTCATCTGTCGCCGCGGGTGAATCGTCTCTGTCCGTCTTCGCCCTTCTGCCCCAAGCTATAACCCTGTATATTTTTCTTAACCTGTGCTCTCTGCTGTGCTTCAAAATTGCGATGAAGCGACATCTCACACTCCTGGCAGTATTCTCCGTAACGGATTGCTTTCCCACACACCTCACAATGTAAAAATGCTCTGGAATCCGCCGTCACCTCCAGACGCCCATCCTTCAGCATCTGACGGATTGTGCGCTGGGAAATACCGATTGCGCTCTCAATCTGTGCTGCCGTGGCGCCCTTGTGCTCCTCGATATAACGCCGCACTTTCCCGTAATCATCATAGTCCACCGCGCCGCAATCCTCGCAGTGATACTCACCTACTCCTTTAAACACCATGACTCCACCGCACTTTTTACAAATACGTGGGACATGATAGCGATCCTCTAAAATAATGCCATCCACGGCACTTGCCCCCCTTCCGCGAACCGGATTGCAGCAGCCGGATGCCTTACGCTTCGTCTATTGCCTTGCCGATATCATGACGCATATACTTATTCTTGAATTCAACCCACTCCGTAGCCTCGTATGCTTTGGCTCTGGCCTCCTTCAACGTTGCGCCCTTTGCCGTCACGCCCAGCACTCTTCCGCCGTTTGTGACGATGCGCCCCTTATCGTCAAACTTACTTCCCGCATGGAAACAGTAATAATCTTCTTTTCCCTCAAAATTCTCAAGCCCCGTTATCTCAAAGCCCTTTTCGTAGGAAACGGGATATCCGTCGGATGCCAGAACCACGCAGACAGCCGCATTATCTTCAAACTGCAAATCTATCTTATCCAACGTACCGTCGATACAGGCATCAATGACATCCATAATATCATTCTTCATTCTGCAGAGCACCACCTGTGCCTCAGGGTCGCCGAATCTGGCATTGTACTCCAACACTCTGGGGCCTTTGGGAGTCAGCATCAATCCGAAGAAAATCACTCCCTTGAACTCTCTTCCCTCCGCTGCCATGGCGTCCACAGTGGGCTGATAAATATATTTCTTACAGAATTCATCCACTTCCTTCGTATAGAACGGGCTGGGTGAAAAATTGCCCATTCCGCCGGTATTCAGTCCCTGATCCCCATCCTTGGCACGCTTGTGATCCTGCGCGGAGGTCATGGGCTTGATGGTTTTTCCATCTACAAAAGATAATACGGAAACCTCTCTTCCGGTCATGAATTCTTCGATAACCATTCTGTTTCCGGCACTTCCGAAATGCTTGTCCATCATGATTTCCTTCACTCCGGCCTTTGCCTCCTCAAGAGTGTTGCAAATCAGCACGCCTTTGCCGAGAGCCAGACCGTCTGCCTTCAGGACGATGGGCATTTCCGCTGTCTCCAGATATTTCAACGCCTCCTCCGGATTGTCAAAAGTCTCGTAGGCTGCCGTGGGGATATTATATTTTTTCATCAAATCTTTGGAGAAAGCCTTGCTGCCCTCCAGGATTGCAGCATTCTTTCTGGGTCCGAATACCCGGAAGCCTTCTGCCTCCAGCACGTCCACCAGACCTCCTACCAACGGGTCATCCGGTGCAACAAACACCAAATCCACTTTCTTTTCCTTCGCATAAGCAATCACCTTGTCAAACTCCATAACACCGATAGAGGGCTCACACTCTGCAATCTGTGCGATTCCGGCATTGCCGGGCACACAGTAAAGTTCATCTACTCTTTTGCTCTTCTTCATGCTGACTGCAATTGCGTGCTCTCTTCCGCCGCCGCCTACGATTAAAACCTTCATTGCGTTACCTATGCCTTTCTGTATTCCTCAACCTTATTTCTGTAACCTTATTTCTGTCTTTTCTGTTTTCCGGACTTTGTTGTTCACTACTTCTATTCTGCCGTTTGCAATATCATCAATAGCCTGCGGAAGCAGAATCCACTCCGCCTGCTCCATAACACGTCTCTGGAGAATTTCAGGTGTATCACCATCCTCTATACACACCGCCTTCTGAGCAATAATAGGACCCTCGTCCATCCCTTCGTTGACAAAATGCACCGTGGCACCTGTCACCTTGACCCCGCGCTCCAGTGCCTTCTCATGCACCGTCAGGCCATAATAGCCCACACCGCAGAAGGAAGGAATCAGAGACGGGTGAATGTTGACAATTCGATTAGAGAATTTCTTCACCATGGTCTCCGGAATCTTGACCAGGAATCCCGCCAGCACTATCAAATCAGGATTCAGTTCACACATTTTCTCCGTGAAAGCCTGATTAAAAGCCGCCCTGTCCGGATAGTTTTTCGGTGACATGCAGATTGCGGGAATTCCGTGATTCTCCGCTCTTGTCAATGCCCTTGCACCTGCGTTGTTGCTGATAACGGCGGTAATCTCCGTGTTTGTAATTTTCTTTTCATCGATGGCATCCAGAATGGCCTGCAGATTGGTTCCGCCGCCGGATACACACACAACAATTTTTAGCATAATGTAACTCCCTTTTCGCCTGCTTCACAGCTGCCTACAATATAAGGAGTCTCGCCTGCTTCACGGATGGCTGCCATGGTCTTGTCCACATCTGCGGGCTCCACAGCCAGCACCATACCAAGTCCCATGTTGTAAGTATTGTACATCATCTGATCTTCAATTTTGCCTGTCTTCTGTAAGAGTTTGAAGATTGCGGGAATCTCATAGCTGTCCTTCTTTACCACCGCACGGATTCCCTCGGGAAGCATTCTGGGAATGTTCTCATAGAAGCCGCCTCCCGTGATGTGGCTGCAACCCTTTACGGCAACCCCCGCATTCTTAATTGCCTTCATAGCTTTTACATATATTTTCGTGGGTGCAAGCAATGCTTCACCCAGAGTGGTGCCCAACTCATCATAATAGGTATCCAGGCTTTCCTTCGTCATCTCGAAAACCTTGCGCACAAGGGAAAATCCGTTGGAGTGTACACCGGAAGAAGCGATACCGATTAAGGTGTCGCCGGCTTTTATATTTTCACCGGTAATCATGTCCTTCTCATCTGCAACGCCTACGGTAAATCCCGCCAAATCATATTCATCCTCAGGCATCAGTCCGGGATGCTCCGCCGTCTCACCGCCAATCAGCGCTGCACCGGCCTGCTTACATCCCTCAGCCACACCCTTTACAATCTCGGCAATTTTCTCGGGATAGTTCTTGCCGCAGGCTATGTAATCCAGGAAAAAGAGAGGTTCTCCGCCGGCACATGCCACATCGTTGACGCACATGGCGACACAATCAATACCCACGGTATCATGCTTGTCCAAGAGGAAAGCCAGCTTGATTTTCGTTCCCACGCCGTCCGTCCCCGACAAAAGTACCGGCTTCTCCATGCTCTTGATTGCTTCCATGGAAAAGGCCCCTGAGAAGCCGCCTAAGCCCCCCAGCACCTCGGGGCGCATGGTCTCCTTTACATGCTTCTTCATCAGTTCCACCGACTTATATCCTGCTTCAATATCTACTCCTGCGTTCTTGTAATCCATTTTCTCCTCATTTCCGGCACATGTAGCCATTCTGTATTTATCCTGTGATAACTGTTCTTCCTCTTTCTAGACCATGACTGCCTTTGATTGATACAGTTATCCTCAATAAGCCTTGTAACCAACCTCTTGCAGTCTTGCGTCCTTTGCCTCTACCTGCTCCTTCAGTTTTGCACTGTATGCTTTCAGTTTTTCCAGCAGCCCGGTATCGGATGTGGCAAGTATCTTTGCCGCCAACAGCCCCGCATTTGCACCGCCGTTAATCGCTACTGTAGCCACCGGGATGCCGGAGGGCATCTGTACGATGGAGTACAAAGAATCCCTTCCTCCCAGGAAAGTTGTGTGCATGGGAATGCCAATGACAGGCATGGGAAAGATTGCGGCACACATGCCCGGCAGATGAGCTGCCATGCCCGCTCCCGCAATAATGACCTTAAAGCCTTTCTCTTCTGCGGTTTTCGCATATTCAAAGAACACATCCGGCTCCCTGTGCGCACTGATAATCTTCATCTCGTACGAGATTCCCAACTCCTCCAGAATATCTGCCGCCTTTGCCATAACGGGCATGTCGGAATCGCTGCCCATCACAATGCCAACCTGCGGCTTACCGTCAACCTTAGCCATGATGTCCTCCTTCGCGTGCTTATTATTCTCTCATTAGTTTACTAAAATCAGACAGTTTTCGCAACATATAAGTTCTTAAATAAGATTTAAATTTATAACAAATCAGTCAATTCATAAGCTTCCGGGCGTTAGTATACCACATATCTTTGCTCGACACGCTTTCGCTTGGGTTCTCGCAGTAGCGGGCGCTAAGCTCGAAAGCACCTCGCTAAGCGCCGACGCTCGAAACAGTCTCACAAAGATACGGTGGCATACATCGCCCTGCTTACTTACAGTTAAGCTAAATTATTGTTCATTTTCAAATGCCTCGTTCAGGGGTTCTGTGCCGGGGAGTACAAATCTTCCGTTTTCGATGATGGCGATTCGGGAACCATCCTTTTGAACCGCCGTCAGGCTGCCCAGCTCGTCGTAGGGAATGGTAATGTCCGTATGGCAGTTAAAGTATGCCTCCTCGGGCCTTGTGTTCCGAAGCGCCGATCGGGAGTTCTCCTTCGCCACAATTTCCTTGCCGTCCGGATTGTATACTGTCACATCCTCGGTGTGAGAATAGCAGGTATCGCCCACCGCAAAGTGAGGTCCCGTCTTCTCCGCAATCAGAATGGGCAGTTTCGCCTCCACATTCAACCGTCTCGCCATCACGTAGGCGGTGGTATTAGTGCCGATGGCAAATTCGCCCAGCGGAAGAGTTTCACGGCGGAACAGAATGTTTTCTTTGACAAAGTTCCTGTTCTCCTCCTCCGAAGCAAAGTTGTCACAGGTATAATCTTTTATCATGCCATCCTCAAAGGTAATGGCAAGATTCCGGTATTCCAGCCCGTTGAGGAACACCTTTGTCACATGGAGAATGCCGTTTGTCCCCTCCAGCACGGGAGATGTGAACACCTCGCCCACAGGGATGTTCACGTCCGCCACACAATTCTCAAAAATCGTCTCCTTTTCGGGATTTTTCAATTTCCAAAGATTTACCTTCAAATCAGTCCTGTTGTCCCCACAGCCCCTAATTTCACAGTAATCTGCGGTATCCAACGCATCAATCAGCTTCTGCTGTACGTTCCGGTACAGCATATAATCCAGCGTATTGAGTTTTATGGTTTCATCAAACAGCTCACGGAAGACGGGCCCCACCTCCGGTACAGGGAAAGCGATAATGGTAAAACTGCGTTCTTCCTCGATGATATACTCTCTGGTGATAGCCTGATTCTGGCTCCTGAATTCCACCCAAAGTCTATTCTGCTCCCCGGAAAGCTTCAGGGCTTCCTTTTTGTTGACCGGTTCAAAATCCTTCTCGCCGAAGGTCTCTACTACCGCAGGTCCCGCATATCCTCTTGCATCCTCCCTGTACTTTTCAAAAGCCGTGCGCAATACCTCCAGACGGCGGTTCATATAGTTTCTGTCCCAGAACAGCGCCCTGTCATCCTTATGGTCATATTCATACTGACGGTTTACGGTCCCGCCGGTTACATGGACAGCGCCCGCCACAGGCTTAAGATCCAACTTTGCAAAATTTTCCAGAGCCCGCCGCATCATCCGCTCAAAGCCGATATGATACCGTATATTTACCGTCTTCTTTTTGGACAAATCCTTGCCGGTAACCTCAAAACCGATGCGGTATCCTTCCGTGTAGGTATCTGCCATGGTTGCAATGGTTTCCTCCGGCAGACCTGCCAGGTATTTCGCCGTCTCCAACTCATTTTCGTCCACATACTTGCCATAGGCATAGAGGTATCTCACATCATTCAAATCGCTGTTTCGGATAATATCAGCAGCAAGACAGCCTTCCGGACATACCATCTGTCGAACTTCCGTCTCCGTCCCGACTTCCGCATAATCGCTGACATACCAGTACAGGGTTTTACGGATATCCTCTGTTGAGGGTAACGCCCGGTTCTCACTCCACTCATAGGTGAATGCTGCATAGACTTCCGCAAGCAGCTCCAAGCCGGCAACCACAAGCTCGATCTCTCCCTGATACAGGTATTCCGTCAACCCACGCAGTTCCGCATAAAGCCAGCAGAGTTCCTGTCCGAATTCACCCAGCTTCCTCACGGCATAAGCGGGATTGCCGTAGCTTTCCCCGTAATGTCCGGGAAGTATATCGGCATACAGTGCCCGGTTTTGCTCCTGAAGTTCCTCCAGGGATGCCTTCTCAAGGCTGCCCGACTCCAAAAAACTCCTTGTATCATCCAAAAGCATGGCAAATTCCGCCATCTTATCAAAATAGTCCCTGAAGTCTTCCCTCAAGCACTGTTCTCCGGGGATTTCCCGTATCCGTTCCATCACCAGATGATACCGTTCATTCAAAATTTCCTTCTGCTCTTTTTCATTCATCTCATTCATCACAAATTCGCTCCCGCATATAATATCAGGCTGATACTCCCCAGTGCCAGCAGATTCAACAAGGTTCCCAATACCGGAAACAGTCTGTAGCAGTTCTTATCCCGAACCGTAAGAATCCCCAGCACAATCCCCACCAGTGAAAACACAAGTGCAAGAATTCCCGTGAACCCAAAACCTACTGCCGCCTCCCCGTTGTTCCGATAAGTCAAAAACACCACGGCACCCAGCGCAGCCAAACTGATTGCACCCAGAATAGTTGACATGATTGCCTTCTCCGAGTGCCTTTTGTTGGTAAAAATATAATTTCTTTTCTTCATAAAAACTCTAAAAGGGCACTTCCCGGGAAAACTGTCCGCCCCCGGAAAATGCCCACCGTCTGCTCCTACTCTTAAAATAAAATCTTAGACTTCCCCGCAAGCAACCTGCCTCCGGTAACAATCAACAGAATTCCGGTTACAATTCCCACAACCAGTGTAATCACGCCAACGGCAATATTTGTAGCTCCCGCGGCCTTCATTGTCTTATAAACCTTCTGCTCCATCATTTTACTCCCTTCCAGCTTCTTTTCTCCTGTCACCAGGATATCATTCTCTTCACTCATTTTTTCACTAAACACCATATGTTTCATAATATTTGTCAATCGCCGCCTTCAATGTATCGTCAATGTAAATTTGTCCCTTGTAAGGTCTGTTGTAAAGATGCTCGATAACTTCCTTCATTGTCACGATAGCTCTTGCTTCAATGCCGTACTTTTCCTTGATTTCCGCCAGTGCACTGACACTTCCGCCCAGCCCTTTCTCCATACGGTTCAGAGATACCATCAGGCCCTTGATTTCCACATCTCCCTGTGCCTTAATAATAGGAAAGGTCTCTTCAATGGATTTACCCGAGGTTGTCACATCCTCTATGATTATTACCCTGTCGCCGTCCTTAATACTGCTGCCCAGCAGGATTCCCACATCTCCGTGATCCTTTATCTCCTTGCGGTTGGAGCAGTAACGGATGTCTTTCCCGTACAACTCACTGTATGCCATGGTAGTCGCCACACTCAGGGGAATTCCCTTGTATGCCGGTCCGAACAGCACGTCAAAATCATCGCCGAAATTTTCATGAATCGCCTTCGCATAGTATTCTCCCAGCTTTTTAAGCTGTGTTCCCGTCACATATGCCCCCGCGTTCATAAAGAAAGGGGATTTTCTTCCGCTCTTTAAGGTAAACTCGCCGAACTTCAATACCCGGCTGTCCACCATAAATTCTATAAATTCCTGTTTGTAGCCTTCCATTTTTACAAAACCTCCTGTGTTTCATGCTTTGGGGTCTCCATGGCAAAAGCTTCTATAAGCTTTTTCCATATTACCATAAATTTTGAAACTTATCAATCCTTGAGTTTCCGTACTTTTATCCACAGAACCCCATTTTCACCGGCATCGCAATAAACAACTTTCAAAAAGGCCCAAAATATAAGGGATCTTATCCCTTTTGATGTAAAATTGAGCTACCAAACCAAAATCCTACCAAACAAAAAAGAGAAAGGATTCCTTATGGCTTATTTTATAACAAATACTAACACTTTAAAACGAGAAATTTTAAACTCGGAATATGGAATCAAGTAAAATCAAGGGTTTTATCCATTCTGTCACGGTCTCGAACTAGAGAATTTGTCCAACGTAATTGGACTGCGAAACAAGCAGGATACGCACAAAGTTGTACGAACTTTACGCACAGAATCACTAAACATCCAGGTTGTTCACTTTAGGGTTACCCCTAAAAACCCCGTATTGGTCAAGAGACATAAAAAGGCACCTCATCATGACCAAAAGTTAATTCCTCACTCATATATTGACAGCATGCCCCCGCTGATATGCTGATAGGCGTACTAAGAAAGGCTCTGATTCCTACCTTTCAATAGAAACCAGAGCCTATCGCTCTTATAACAGTCTAGCACATCAGCCCCTGCTGTAAACATATGCAATCGACTTATCTTCTTTCCCATCATCTCCTATTAAATTTGCATACATATTGTAGAATAAAATTCAATAATCGCTACTTACTTGTCTCTTTATTTAGTAGGAAATCCGTTATCAATAATCTCCTGAGCCTTTTCAGGTCTTTCGCGTAAAGTAACCATGAAATTATATACACCTGCTCCGTCTAAGTGCGGTGCCATCTCATGAATGCGCATTGCATCATATCCATTAATGCTAATAGCATTATCACAGTCGAAACTATTATTATCAATCTAGTAGATAAATTCATTTTTTATATCATCACATTTTTCCAAGGATTTTGCCAAAATCATAGCCACAGTCGGGGTCTTTTTCTTATCCTGGATAAAGCATGTTGCAGAATACGAAGGTCGCTCCATCAACGGAGAAGTATTATACTTGTTTCGTCAGACTATCTCACAGCATGAACAGAAAAAAGGAAGACTAAAATAGGCTGGGATTTCTCCCAGCCACCACTCTATAATCTGTTTCTAATCCTTCTTTATCGAGTACTTCTTTCTAAACGCTTCATAATCTGCTTTGGCAATTTTATACTGCTCTCCAGATTGCTCTTCGTTCATTGAATACTCAGACTCCTGTGCTTCACCCTGCAATGCATCAGAAATAATCCGTCTTAAGTACTCTTTCTGGTCATAATTCGCCATAACCAACGAATCCCTCACATACATCGAATTATTCCGCAGCAGTGCCACTTGAAAATCTACACCTTTTCCCTTTAAATAATGCCACAGAAATGTGATGCAAGTTCTGGTGTTTCCTTCTCTGAAAGGGTGGATGCTCCATAATGCCAGCAAGAAATCAGAAACCACATCACCCTTCTTGGCAGTCTTCGTCCAATCTAAATCTACATATTGTTGCAATAATTTCTTTAAGCGATTCTCAATCTCGTGATAGTCTGCATATTCTGCGGAACCTCCGGACAAAACACGCTCACTTTTGTACAAGTTCTCTTTTCGGAATGTTCCTGCCCATTCATAAATATCCCCAAATAAATACTTATGGATGGATACCATATGCTCCATATCATAAGTATAGGCAATCCTTGTAGGCTTCACATCCAAACCTAACAACTTCGCAAACACTTTTTGAATTTCAAATTTCTCTAAAAGCTCCTTATCACGAATGTTATATTTATTGATAAGAACATCACTTTCCGGATAACAATTCCTTCCATCACTCATACACTACGCTCCCAGATACTCAAATCTGTCAATTCTGACTTCCATTTCTTCCAGTGTTATTTTTCCAAAGATATAGGAATCCAAAACCTCCAAAAACAATTCATCCGGACCATTGGTAGCACTTAACATAATAGCCATAGCATTTTCCACGCTCTTTCTTCTCGCATCACATGCCTCCACATAACTCTGACTGATAAGCATCCCTTTATATTGTAAAATCGTTCTCATCATATTGATAACGTATGCCGGAGGATTTCTTCTTTCCTGTTCCCAGTCTTTCAAAGTAGAAACCGGAACATCAAACATTTTGGCAAACTTACTTTGGCTTAATCCTGTTTGTAAACGCAATTCTCTCACTTCCATGATAATTACCTCCACTCATTTCTCTATATATAGTATACGGCATTGCCTACCACTATGCAAGGCATTTCAATAATTAGCCATTTCAAAAAATGCACACAGTATTAGCAAAAAGGAATACTTTGTGCATTTTTCGAAACGAAAATACCAAAACGGTGGTAAACTACAAAAAATACTTTTCACCGCCGCTTTCGAAACTTTAAAATTTTATCCTTTCGTAAGTTGGGCAAAATGTAACCCATGCACCTGCATCCGCAAGCACATGGGTCTCTACACCATTTCAATATGATATTTGACGTCTCCGTCCCCAAATCAACTACAATCTACTACACCATCTGCTACACCATTTTGGTGTAAAATTACACCAATTTGTGATAAATTACGATAATTCAAGTCTTTTCTTAAAAAGTCAGCAACCCCTTAAACACTGCATTTCTGGGCTTTCTAGGAAGTCCGGAAATCAGGCAAGCATAAATTTTGAAACTTATCAATCAGTTTACGTAAAGTTGTCCCGGCGGGTCCCTTTATCCTAAAATGCCCCTGATTTTTTCTGTCAGTTCCGTGTACGCTTCAAGCAGTTTCCCATGGTATTCATGAATATTGTCTGTATTTTTTTCCTTCGCTGCGCCCTCCAGAGCCCTTGCCTCATCTGAAATCCGGACAGCCCCGACTGTCAGCGATGTGCTTTTCAGTGCATGTACCATGGTTGTATAATTATCCCAGTCGCACTCCTTATATAAAGCTTCCAGTTCTGCCGACCTGTTGCCGCGCACATACTCCCGCAAAATTTCCAGATAGAAATTCTCGTCATTCATGCAGTATTCGATTCCCAACTGAATATCCAGTTCTCCCAGTTCCTGCAACTGTGCCAGCTGCTCTTCCCGGCTTTTTATTACCCGGCCTGCTGATTCCGGCTGAAGTTCTTCTGCTGTATCCGTCTCCTCACGGTTATCACACAGCAATTTCTCCGGCAGATATTTCAAAAGCATTTCCACCAACCGGTTCTCCTGAATCGGCTTTGTCAGATAATCGCTAAAGCCGGCACTGATATATTCTTCCTTGGCGCCCACGATAGCATTGGCAGTCAGCATAATCACCGGAGTGTCCATATTGAGATTGTCCTGCATCTGCTTCATCCGCCGCAAAGTTTCAATTCCATCCGGTTCCGGCATCATATGGTCGAGGAAAATGATGTCGTAATGCTTCTTTTTTACACACTCAAGGCATTCTAGGCCTCCGGATGCCGTGTCAATTTGTATTTTTGTCTCCTTTAGAAGTCCTTTCACCACCTTCAGATTCATCTCCACATCATCCACCACCAGAATTTCCGCATCAGGTGCCAGCAAAGAGACAATTTGTTCATCCGCTGCCCTGAGGAAGTTCTGATATCTTTCCGCAAAATCCCCAATGGCAGCGGCATCCACGATTTCCTGCTCGATTTTTACGGTAAAGCGGGAACCCTTTCCGTAGGTACTCTCCACAGAAATTTCTCCGTTCATCAGTTCCACCAGATTTCTTGTCAGGTTCAGTCCCAACCCGGTTCCCTCAATGCTGCGGTTGCGCTCTTCTTCAATCCGCGTAAAGGACTCAAAAAGCTTTCCCAGGTCTTCCTCACGGATACCGATACCCGTGTCCTCCACTGAAACAAGAAGCTGTATCCGATTGTCCGTTCTCTTTTCAAAATCCAGAGAGAGGGTGACCTTTCCCTCTTTCGTATATTTTGCTGCGTTGGACAGCAGATTATTGATTACCTGCTTTATTCTGACTTCATCCCCGTACATCCGGGAGGGCAGTTCGGGATTTATCTGCATCTCAAACGCCACAGGCTTATCTTCCAGCCTGGCCTTTGCCATATTACAGCAGTCATTCAACACGGAAAACAGTTCATACTCTGCCGGCAGGATTTCAAGCTTGCCGGATTCAATTTTGGATATATCCAAAATATCATTGATAATAGAAAGCAGTAATTGCCCTGCGCTCTGAATATTCTTGGCATACTCTCTTATGCTGTCATCCTTACATTCCTTTAAAAGCATGGCGTCCATACCGAGAATACCATTGATAGGCGTACGGATTTCGTGGGACATATTGGCAAGGAAACGGCTCTTTGCAACGTTTGCCGCAACCGCATTATTTTTCGCCTGCTCTACGAATTTCACATGCTCCTGCATCATGCCGCGCATATAGGTAGCCAAAATGCAGACTGCAAAAATGAGAACACCGTATCTGCTGTATTTCCCCAGATCTCCCACCTTTACGGTATAATTCCGCAGCAAGTCAAAAAGCGTACCGCACAACATACACATAATTCCGAAAACCCGCGCGACAGCATCCACGCTCTTTTCTCTTCTGACGCTTCTGAATGAGGAAACACCGCCAACAATGATAAACAGCATAATCAGCATATGGGAAGCCGGAGACATAATCATAAAATCCAGAACATCCGTCAGCTGCAAAACCAGCTGGATTGCCACATTGGCAATAGACAATACCATCATGATGCGCATGGCTTTTCTGACTTCCGGCATTGCCTCATAAAAATATGCTTCCATAAAAAGCGGTACCATCATCAATATGATGAAAACCAGATTGGAGTACAGGGTCTGATTACCGTAAAATATTCCCGGCACTTTCGTTTCAATCAAATGATAAATGCTGCTAAGCAGAAGGTATACGCCCAGGTATTCCACGCCGCCGGTCTGCTTGTGGGTCATCTTTTGCACACTTGCCAAAATCAGCATTACAACTGCAATGACAAAAATCAGCATGGTGCAGCCGATGGCAAACAACTTCTGTTTCAGGAAATGCAGAATCGCCACATCCCTCTTTGCAACGGAAATCTCCGTAATATAGGTAGCAAAATTTTTATACGGGGAACACATTTCAATCTGAATTTTTCCATTGACACAATCCTGTGGAATATCAGCAAATACCATCACGCTACCCGGTGTATGTCCGAACAGCCTTTCGTCTCTGAGCCCGAAGGAATAAATCTCCTCTCCTCCCACTGTGATTTTCACCGTTTTATCTGCGGATAAGAAGAATATTGTTTTTCCCCGGTATTCCGGCGGAATTGTATTTTCGATAATTATCTTTTCGTTTGCACGGCTTTCCGCATCAACAGGCAGCCCGCTCAGTTCCGTCCGGCTTCCGTCTTCTCTGATAAGTGTCCACCCCGCGTTAAAGGACTTCACTTCTCCTTTTGCCAGAGTCATATCATCCACTCTGACTGTCATGAGGATGAATCCTATCACCGCCAGCTGCACAAAGAAAATAATCCATATGATTCTTCGATACTTTTTCATATGATTCCCTGCCTCTTTCGTAATGCGATAATACATATACACTGCATTTTATATTATTCTATCAAAAGTTTCCAAAAAAAGAAACTATCCAAAAGTATAATTTGACGTCATCCGGCAGAAATGCTGTAATAGTTGAAAAAACAACGCCGGAATGTACCGACGTTGTTTCATCCATTCTGTATTTACTTCATTGCTGCTTTGATTGCTGCCATCAGCTCATCATAGGTGTCAAAAGCCGGCAGTTCCGGATTGTCTGCCTTAATTTTGTCTGTACTCTTGAACAGAAAACCTGCCTTACTTGCCTTAATCATCCCCAGATCATTGTAGCTGTCGCCGCTGGCAATTGTCTCATAGCCGATGGACTGAAGCGCTTTCACCGTGGTGAGCTTGGAATTTTCGATTCTCATCCTGAATCCCGTTATTTCGCCGCTGTCCGCTACCTCCAGGGAATTGCAGAAAATAGTAGGCCAGCCCAGCTTCTTCATGAGCGGTGTTGCAAATTGGGTAAAGGTGTCACTGATTATGATAACCTGGGAAAAGCTGCGCAGTTCGTCCAGAAATTCTTTCGCTCCCGGAATGGGATCTATGGTTGCAATGGTGTCCTGAATCTCCTTCAGTCCCAGACCATGCTCCTTCAGAATACCGATTCTCCACTTCATCAGTTTGTCATAATCCGGCTCATCCCTGGTAGTTCTTTTCAACTCCGGGATTCCGCTGGCTTCCGCAAAGGCAATCCAAATTTCCGGCACCAGAACTCCCTCCAAATCCAAACATGTAATGTACATATACTTATCCTCCTATGCTTTCTTTTTTATTTTCTCACATCAACAGGATATCCTGCTTTTATCAGGCATCACTCTTTCTCTCCCGATATTCCTTCTTCTCGGTAAAGCCTCTTCCCCGCACCTCACTGACTCGGCTGACCACCATAAAACTGTCGGGGTCCACCTCATGAATCAGCTTCTCCAACTTGGGCAGTTCTCTGTTGGAGACCACACTGAAAATCATCCTGGTCTCCTCGCCCATAAAGCCGCCCTCCGCAGAAAGCAGCGTCACCCCTCTGTCAATTCCGCTTAAAATTGCCTCTCTGATTTCCCCGTAATGACGGCTTACCACCTTTACTTCGGTTCTCGTGGTTCCCATGAGCAGAAGCTTGTCCAACACAAAGGAATAAATCAATACCATCACAATTCCGTAGAGCAGCCTGTCAATGGAGCTGTAAAAAGCCTGTGACAGCAGAATCAGGCAGTCAAACACATACAGGCTTGTGGATACAGGTATTTTAAAGTAATGATTCAGAACCAGCGGAGGAATATCCATGCCACCCGTGGATGCCCCGAGACGAATCACAATCCCAAGTCCCACTCCCACTCCCAGTCCCGCAAAGACGGTACAGAGCCACAAATCCTCAGTCAAAATCACATCTCCCAGCAGATAATCGAACACCTGCAGTGCTGCCGGGTATGCAAAGGAGCTGATAATGGTAGTCATGGCAAATTTTTTCCCCAGTATCGCCAGCCCCACCAGAAGCATCAGTACATTAAAGAAAAGAACAAAGCCGGAAATGGGAATCCCAAGATAGCGGTTCGCTGTCAGTGCGATACCCGTCGTGCCTCCCGTTATCAGACCCACGGGCAGCACGAAAAGCTTTACCGCCAGCGCGTAGGTTGCATTTCCCAGAATAATCATCAGGACAGTTGCCAGTTTTTTCATCCTCAATCTCCCGATTAATTTCGTTTTGCCATGGCTCTCTAATACATCATTATAAATACCAATGAAAAAAAAGTCCACAAAAAAAGAGGACCCCCGTTTCAAAACGGATGGACCTCTGCTTATCTGTCTACAAAACCTTGCTCCCATTGGCTGTCAGCTTAAATCTGGCAAATTATAAGAAAACCGCGAAAATAAAACGCGCCGGTGGGAAATGCTCTATTTCAGCGCAGCCGAGATATCCTCTCTCATAGCAAGCACCGCTGCTCTGGAGGCATCGGCATAGCCCTTTTCTCCGAAGTGTGCGTACTGCTCCTGCTGGTAAGCCGCAATGATTCCTCTGGAGGAATTGATGATGGCGCCCAGACCGTCTTCATTAAAGAAGTGCACCAAGTCTGCGCCCTTTCCGCCCTGAGCACCGTAACCGGGCACCAGAATCATGGTGTGGGGCATCACCTTTCTCAGGATTTTTCCCTGTTCGGGATAGGTAGCTCCCACCACTGCACCTACATAGCTGTAGTTGCCGCTCTCGGGCATGCACTCAGCACCCCAGGCATTTACCTGCTCTCCTACGATTTCATAGAGAGGCTTACCGTCAATCAGCCTGTCCTGAAACTCACCGCTACTGGGGTTGGAAGTCTTTACCAGAACAAAAATGCCCTTTTTCTCCTCTTTACAAACCTTCAGAAAAGGCTTCACCCCATCGGAGCCCAGATAGGGATTCACCGTGGCAAAATCCTCGTCAAAGCCCGCATAGGAATTGCTTCCTACCTGCACCTTGCCCAGATGTCCCACCGCATAAGCCTCGGAGGTGGAACCGATATCTCCTCTCTTGACATCGCCGATGACTACCAAATCCTTCTCCTTACAGTAATCAACGGTTTTCTTAAAAGCAATCATACCGGGGATTCCAAACTGTTCATACATGGCAATCTGAGGTTTTACCGCAGGAATCAGATCATAAATAGCATCCACAATACCCTTGTTGTACTGCCAGATGGCTTCTGCCGCGCCCTCCAGCGTCTCTCCGTACTCCGCAAAGGCCTTTTTGCGAATGAATTCCGGCACAAATTTCATCATGGGGTCCAAGCCAACCACAATGGGAGCACCTGTCTTTTTAATCTTTTCGTTTAATTTGTTTATCATATCTCTCTCCGTTCCGAAGCATTGCCAGCTTTCACATTTCTTTTACATAGCAAAGGCGCTGCCCATCAGGACAACACCTTTTGATTAACTCCATTATACCAAAGCCGCATGCATCCGGTCAACATACTTCTTAATGTTGGAGGCATTGACATACTTTTTCTGCTGCTCTCCTTCCACCACAACCAGCGTAGGTGCCTGCATCACGCCATAACGGCTTGCCAACTCCATATTTTCCTCGGCATCAATGGTCACATAGCTCACATCCTTCAAATATTCCTTCGCCAGCTTGCAGTTGGGGCATGTCTTGGTGGTAAAAAGATACCTGATATTCTGAGGTTGCTCCACCGTTACGTCCACATCTGCCTCAAAGTTAGACAGTGTTACCATACTTCTTGTTGGACGTTTTAAAACGGAATGCTCGATATCGTACTCTGTACGATTTGCATACTCCTGCAACTTTCCGTCGTTCCAGTTCTGCACGGGGCGATAGTATCCGGTAATCCGGCTGTAGACCTCCGTCCCGGCCCCGCAGTGAGGACAAATCTTCACCTCGCCCGCCAGATATCCGTGGGTCTTGCAGATGGAATATGTGGGGGAAAGCGTATAGTAGGGCAGCTTATAGTTGTTGGCTATGGTGCGCACCAGTGAAGCCGCTGCTTTCCAGTCAGGCAGCTTTTCTCCCAGGAAAGCGTGGAACACGGTTCCTGAAGTGTAAAGGGTCTGCAGTTCGTCCTGAATATCCAACGCATCAAAAATGTCGGCGGTATAATCCACAGGCAGATGGGAGGAATTGGTGTAGTAAGGGGTGTCCCCCGGCTTGCCCGCGGTCTTGATGGCCGGCCAACGCTTCCTGTCGTGCTTGGCAAGGCGGTAGGTGGTACTCTCTGCGGGAGTAGCCTCCAAATTGTACAAATCGCCGTACTGTTCCTGATAGTCGGAAAGTCTCTCTCGCATATGGTTCAGCACTTTTTTGGCAAAGGCCTGAGTCTTTTCATTCGTCATATCTGCTCTGAGCCAGTTGGCATTCAGACCTACCTCGTTCATACCGATAAGGCCGATGGTGGAAAAATGATTGTCGAAGGAGCCCAAGTATCTCTTGGTATAAGGATAGAGTCCCTCCTCCAAAAGTCTGGCGATGACGCCCCTCTTGATTTTCAGGGAACGTGCCGCAATGTCCATCATGTGATTGAGTCTGGAGAAGAACTCGTCTTCGTTGGCGGACAGATAAGCGATTCTGGGCAGATTGATTGTGACAACGCCCACGCTTCCCGTACTCTCGCCGGAACCGAAAAAGCCGCCGGTCTTCTTTCGCAGTTCTCTCAAATCCAGTCTCAGACGGCAGCACATGCTGCGTACATCGCTGGGCTGCATATCGGAGTTGATATAGTTGGAAAAATACGGCGTACCGTACTTTGCGGTCATCTCGAACAACAGCCTGTTGTTCTCTGTGTCGGACCAGTCAAAATCTCTTGTAATCGAATAGGTAGGGATAGGATACTGAAAGCCTCTGCCGTTGGCATCGCCCTCAATCATGGTCTCAATAAACGCCTTGTTGACCATGTCCATCTCCTTCTTACAGTCCTTGTATTTAAAATCCATCTCCCTGCCGCCTACGATGGCAGGAAGTTCCGCCAAATCGTCGGGTACGGTCCAATCCAGGGTTATGTTGGAAAAAGGTGCCTGCGTGCCCCAGCGGCTGGGCGTATTCACCCCGTAGATAAATGCCTCGATGCACTTCTTCACCTCGTCATAGCTTAGGTTGTCCACCTTGACAAAGGGCGCAAGGTAGGTGTCAAAGGAAGAGAATGCCTGAGCTCCCGCCCACTCATTCTGCATGATTCCCAGAAAGTTTACCATTTGGTTACAGAGTACGGAAAGATGCTTTGCCGGTGCGGAAGTAATCTTGCCGGTAATGCCACCCAGACCTTCCTGAATCAGCTGCTTCAAGGACCAGCCTGCACAGTAGCCTGTCAACATGGACAAATCATGGATATGGATGTCAGCACTTCTGTGAGCCTCCGCAATCTCCTCATCATAAATTTCGGACAACCAGTAATTGGCGGTAACAGCACCGGAATTACTTAAGATAAGGCCTCCCACAGAATAGGTAACTGTGGAGTTCTCCTTCACACGCCAGTCCTCCACCTTGACATATCCGTTCACTACCTCTTTATAATCCAGTATAGTGGAGGTCATGGTGCGCATCTTCTCCCGCTGCTTGCGGTACAATATGTAAGCCTTTGCCACTTCCTCATAGCCGGCCTGTCCCAGAACGCGCTCCACGCTGTCCTGAATATCCTCCACGTGTACCGCATCCTCCTTCACCTTATCCTGAAAATCCGCGGTGACGCGCAACGCCAGCAAATCAATAATGTCATTCGTATAGCTCATATTCGTAGCGGTAAACGCTTTCATGATTGCATCATTGATTTTTGTCAGTGTAAAATCAGACTTTTCTCCGTTTCGCTTAATAACCTGCATACCCGTAACCCCTCTCCTGTTATTTGAAAACCTGCAATTAGATTAATCATACCATTGCCGTTTGCAAAAGTCAATGAAAGATACCATATATGGTAGTTAAGTCCTATATGCAGCGGAATATATTGTGTATCATTTTGCAAACTATCTGAAATGTTTCTACAAAACAAATAATATTTCCCTCTTTTAATTTTACTTTTCCTAAACTTCTGTTTCATGTTTCGTCATAATTTATTCGATTCGTGTAATTCTATTTTACAGAACATAAAAAGAGGTAAAATATTTCAGAATGGATAAGATAAAAGAAAGGAGGCAACGTCCCATGACAACGGGAGAAATTCTGGCAGAACTGCGCAGAGACAAAAATATCGGTCAGAAAGAGCTTGCCACTTTTCTTCGGGTATCTGTGGGCACCGTCTCCAACTACGAGAACGACGTACATGCCCCCGACCTCAGAACTCTCTGCCGCCTTGCAGATTTTTTCGGCGTGACCACCGACTATCTTCTCGGCCGCACCGGGTACCGATTTGATCCCGAACTTCTGAACAGACACGTATCCCCGGACTATACCGTCACCGACATCATAAATACGGTGCTCACTTTTGACAGCGGCACCGTAGATAATTTGATGCAATATGCAAGATTTCTTCAATCCGGAAATTAACCCTGATTATCTGGTAGACAAAAAATTGTACTCTCGTCTCGCCTGTTCATCATCGGGATAATTCTTCAGATAATGATTCAATAGCACATAAGCCTGCTCATACTCTTCCAAATACTCATATGCCACAATTTCATTGAAGGACAGTGCCTGTAGATTTTCACTGTTCTCCAGCTGCATTCCCGCCTGAAAGGCATCCAGCGCCTTTTTGTACTCTCCCTTTGCCATCTCGCAGAGTCCCAGCTGATTATACATCTCCGCGTTCCCTTCATACTTTGCAAGATAACTGTTATACACGCTGGAAGCATAGTTGTAATCTCCCGTAGCCTCATAGGAGCGCCCCAGATACAGGTAGCTCTCGACACCGCCCTTCTCCCGGGCTTCTTCCAGAGCCAGACACGCTTTCTGATATTCCCCCAGATAGTAATAAATGCGTCCGATTACATAATTATCCATCTGTTTGTCGCCGGATGCAAGAGCCGTCTGCAGGTACTCCTTTCCGACTTCCTTATAGCCGAAATCAGCCAGCACTTCGTAAATTTCAATGAGCCTGTCGTAATTCCTCGGCTCCATGGAAACAGCCTTGTCAAAATCAGTCTTTGCGCCTTCGTAATTGTTCAGACTCAGCCGTACATTGCCTCTCAGGAAGTAGGCGTCCGGCTCCTCCGGTCTCAAGTCCAGAATTGCGTTGTAGGTTGCCTCTGCCTCACTGTACTGCCCGTTTTTGGTGTAGGCTGCTGCCAGATAATAATTTGTGTCAAAATCCAAATCCTGCACAAATCCGTTGCTTCCGGCCAGAGATTTCAAGAAAGCCTCCACCGCCTGCTCATAATCCGTAAGTCCCATATAAGCGATACCACGGGAGCGTTCAATCAGTCTTTGGTTTTCTCCGGCTTCCTCTGCGGCATTCAGTTCCTCCAGTGCCCCCTGATAGTCCAGACTTTGAATCAGCTGTGTGGCATTTGCAGTCTTCTCCTCAATTTCGCCGCAACCGCCAAGTATTCCCGCAAGTATAAGCACCACAGCCGAATATATGCACTTTCTCCAAAATATATCCTGTGTCATCCCTCTTCCCCCGATATCTGCCGACCCACCGCTCTTTACGGCTCCCGGCAGGTTTTCACCTACTGTTCCAGCTGAGAGGTACAGTGAGGGCATCTGGTTGCATCAATGGCAATCTCACTCTTACAGAAGGGGCACTTCTTCGTAGTAGGCGCCGCGGGCTTTGCCTCCTCCTTGCGGCTGAATTTTTCACTGATTTTATTCAACAGCTTAATCAGGCAGAAGATGACCAATGCCGTGATAACAAAATTGATGACCGCCGTAATAAAATTACCGTAGTTCAACAGAGGCGCGTTCTCCCCCTTGCCCAGCGCAACGGTGAGGTAACTGAAATCCGTTCCGCCGAAGATTCCCAGAATGGGAGTCAGTATATCCTGATTCAGAGAGGTGACAATAGAGGTGAAGGCGCCACCCACAATAACACCCACAGCCATGTCCATCACATTGCCTCTCATAATGAACTTCTTAAATTCCGCAACAAATCCTTTTCCCTTATCTTTACTCATTTGCAGCTTGTCCTTTCTTCCGCTTCTTCCATGTTTACTTACTTTGTGATAACAATCCGGTCCACTGTTTCAATTGTCGGATTGCCTGCAAATATTGTAACACAGGACAAACGCCTCCACAAGGGCATACCCGGGAGAAATTTGTAAAACCGGAATTTACAAAACCTCGCCCGAAAACTGCTGTCTCGGACTCTTGCCCCGGGTAAAAATTTGGTATATACTGAACTTTGCCACACATACAAAAGGATAACGGTTCGGGCTGAACTGTTACCGGAAAAGAGGTATACATACATGACAAAACAGGAAATTGCGGAAATCAAAAAGCTGCTCACCCCCAAGAACTGCTCCATCACCCGTATCTGCGGATGCTATGTGGACGGTGAAAAAAACAAGAAGACGGAATTGAAACAGGCTTTCCTCGCTCTGCCTGAGGAGGAAATGTTCAAATATTTCGAGATACTGAGAAAGACCCTTTCAGGTACCCTGGGTAAAAATCTGATGACGCTGGAGTTCCCTTTAAAGAGCGAGGAGGCGGGAGGCACTCAGGAATTTCTGCTGCGTTTAAGGGACAGCAAACTGAAGGACGACACCCTGCTGGAAGAGTTTTACGACAAAATCATTGCAAATTATGAATTCGTGGGAAACTACCTGATTCTGGTTGTTCACGATGTATATGATGTGCCCGGAAGAACTTCGGACGGAATCGACATGGAAGATGCCTCCGATGAAATCTACGAGTACATACTCGCCTGCATCTGCCCCGTGGAGCTGTCCAAGCCCGGTCTGTCCTACAACGCAGTGGAAAACACCTTCCAAAACCGTATACGGGACTGGGTGGTCAGCCTTCCCGAGACAGGCTTCCTCTTCCCCGCCTTCACGGACCGCAGCAGCGACATTCACAGTGCTCTCTATTACTCCAAGGATTCCGAGGAACTGAGGGACGGCTTTGTATCCGAGCTTCTGGGTTGCCCGCTCCCTCTCTCCGCAGGAGACCAGAAAGAAACCTTTCAGGCGCTGATTGAAGAGACTCTGGGAGAAGACTGTGGCATCGAGGTAGTAAAAAATATCCACGAGAAGCTTACCGAGATGGCGGAGGAACACAAGGAGGAGCCGGAGCCTCTTGTTCTGGCGAAAAATGAGGTGAAAACCATTCTGGCAGACAGCGGCGTCTCCAACGAAAAGCTGGAGGCCTTCGACAGACATTATGATGAGACAGCCGGGGAGACCACTTCCCTTCTGGCAAGCAACGTCATGAATACAAGAACCTTTGAGGTCAAAACCCCGGACGTCGTCATCAAGGTCAGTCCCGACCGCACCGACCTCATTGAGACACGCACCATCAATGGTCTGGAATGTCTGGTCATCCGGCTGGACGGCGGTGTGGTGGTCAACGGCATCACCGTGCGCCCCATGGCTGGGGAAGAAGATACGGATGAGGATGAAGAATAGAAGAAGTTTCGAAACCGGCCGCAAATAATGAGTACAAGACAGCAATTTACTGCTTGTATCGATGAAACAGCTCGTGCCATAATCTGAATATCAATTATTTGTTTTGGGAAATTGCCCGTACCCATATGAGTTCACATATGAACGGGCATTCTCGGAAATGGGGGTTACATATGTACAAGAATGTCTTTGTGAATCAGTGCGGCTATCTGCCGGGGATGCAGAAAAAAGTGACAATCCGCAGCGAAAAGCCTGTCTCCTTCGCCGTGATGAGAAGCGACGGAAGTTTTGTCACCGACGGCAGGGCCGACACAAGGGTGGAAAATGTTTCCGCAAAAGAGACCGACTTCGTTGGCGACTTTTCCGCAGTGACGGAACCGGGGCGCTACTATATCATGGCCGAAGACCACAGTGAGTCCGAAACCTTCACTGTCGCACCCGATGTCTACGCCGACGTGTTCCAAAAGTCTGTGGCTTTCTTCTATCTCCAGCGTTGCGGCTGCCGGCTGCCCGGGGAGGCTGCAGGGATTTACGGACACGAAGCCTGTCACACGGAAATGGCTTCCGTATACGGCACCGCTGAAAAAAGGGAAGTATCCGGCGGCTGGCACGATGCCGGAGATTACGGGCGGTATGTAGGACCCGGCGCCATGGCAGTGGCACAGCTGCTCTACGCTTACGAGAGAAATGAAACACTATGCAGCAGCTATGTGTCTCCCGACGGAGGTACCGCCACTCGTAATCCGTCCGCCTATCTGGAGGAGCTGAAGTACGAACTGGACTGGATGATGAAGATGCAACGTGAAGACGGTGCTCTCTATCACAAAGCCTCCTGCCGCAGCTTCTGCGGATTTGTCATGCCGGAGGAAGAAAAGGAAGAGATTGTCATCAGCCCTGTCTCTGTCACCGCCACCGCTGACTTTGCGGCTGTGTGTGCAATGGCAGTTCCTTTCTACGCAAAGTACGATACGGCATACGCAGAGAAGTTGGCCGAAGTTTCCCGTAAGGCTTATGAAGCCATGAAAACCATGGAGCTTCCCGGCGGCTTTAAAAATCCGCCCGAAATCAGTACAGGGGAATACGGTGACGAATGTGACACCGACGAGAGATACTGGGCTGCCGCCCAGTTGTACAAGACTTTCGGCGATAAAGAGTATCGGGAGGACTTTGAAAGGCTTGCAAAGGAAAAAATCCGGCTGGGCTACGGTTGGGCTGACATGGGCAGCTACGGAAACCTTGCCTACCTCACCGCCGGACGCCCCGTGGATGAAGCGTTAAAAAGCGCTATTGTAAAGGCAATGCTGGACAGGGCGGATACTCTCTTAAAAACAGTAAATTCCGACGGTTACGGCACTGCCCTGACAGAAAAGGAATATGTATGGGGCAGCAACTTAAGCGCCGCAAACAACGGGCTTCATCTCTACGATGCCTGGCAACTCACCGGGGACAGACGCTATCTGGATGCGGCGGCAGAACAGCTTCACTACTTGCTGGGACGAAATCCCATGGGGTTATGTTACATTACCGGCTGCGGTACGGATGCAGTGAAGCATCCTCACCACAGACCTTCCGGCTTCCTGGGCAAGGCTATGCCCGGTATGCTCTCCGGCGGTCCCTGCGACTGGCTGGCTGACGAAACCGTAAAAGGTATTTTCACCAGGGACACAGCTCCCGCCAAGTGCCTCTGCGATATGACAGGCAGCTATTCCACCAACGAGGTTGCCATCTACTGGAACTCTGCATTCGTGCAGCTTTTGGCTTCCGTCACGGAATAATATTTATACATGAAAAGAAGCGGCAGAGTCCGATATGGTCTCTGCCGCTTTCTGTCTTCATCGTTTGTCTACTCAAATCTCCAGGATTTCATCTCGTATCCGCTTCCGCTGAACACAAAATACAAATCATGTACCCCCGTCACTTCCTGCTCCAAAGCCATCCTGATTTCCGGGAAACCGTCACAGGAAGCCTCACTGCCCCCGCCTACCGGCAGATAGCCGATTACCTCCCCGGACATAGTATCAATCCGCACCTGAATAACGCAGCTTTCGTCCGGCTCCGCTGTACATCTTATCCCGGCTGTCAGTTCCGCGGGAGACTTTTCGCCGAAGTCCACCCCCTGTACCTTCAGATAGTCACCGCTGTCTATGCCTGCGAGCGCCATGACTCCGGCTTCCCCGGTGCTCACAGTGTCCAGACCTGCCTGCATCGCCATGTTCACGGCACTGTTTTCTGCGAAGGCATCTACATACTTCAACTGCTCCCTTCCGCCGAGGGACTGGGAGATTACGCCGATAGTGCCGTCCTCCCCCATGGTAAACTCCTCAATCTGAGTACACCGGTAACCGTGCTCAATTCCCATTGCCTTCTCCAAAACTCTGGTGTGATAAGCAATATACCATCTGTCTCGGAAACGGAATACGCAGTGATGATTGTTTCCGTAGAGTCCGAAGTATTTTCCCGGATTCTCCAGGATTCTTTCCTTCACTGTAAAAGGTCCCATGGGGCTGTCGCTTTCCATACTGACAATCTCCGCACTGTGAAAACCGTACTTCGCCGTTCCCTCCTCATCCACCTGCCAGTTGGAGCAATAAGTATAATAATACTTGTCTTGGGTCTTGTGGATTCCCGAGTCCTCAAAAAGGTAAGGTACATCGATTCTCTGCGGTTCTCCCTTGATGCTGATCATGTCGTCTCCAAGCTCCACCACCCTTGCCGTGCCGGGATCAGCCACTTTCCCTTCGGGAATTCCGCCGCCGAAATACAGATAAGCCCTTCCGTCGTCATCCACCAAAACTGCCGGATCGAACAGCCATGTCACATCAGCACAGTTCGGTGTCTTTCTGGAAATCAGCGCCTCCCCCAAAGGGTCTGTAAATGGTCCTGTGGGGCTGTCGGACTGCAATACTCCGATGCCTCCCCCATTGTCCGCAAAGTATAGGAAGAACTGCACTTTGCCATCCACTTCCTTCCAGGCTGCCGCAGGCGCCCAGGAGTTGTGCGCCCATTTTGCGGCACCATCCTGTCCTGCCACCACAATGCTGCCATGGTCGGTAAAATTCACCATGTCATCCGTAGATACCACGTTGAGGCTACGGATTTTGCCGTAGGTATTCTCCGTAATTTCTCCATCCGCACCGTACTCAAAGGCATCCGCCGTCATATAAATATACACCCTGTCACCGTATACCATGGCAAAGGGGTCTGCCCCAAAGCGTTGTGTCATCACGGGATTGGTATCCTTTCGTCCCTTATAACTCTTCGTATATTCCATACCTTCAAAGCATGTCTCCCGGTCATTCCCTCCCGGCTCCTCCATGTCCGCCGGTTGCTTCTTGTCCGGCTCCATTACAGACTCCGGTTCCTCCGACGATGCGAGACAGCTCTCCACCTCCGATTCCCTGTTTTTGTCTTCCGACTGTATCCGTGGCTCGCCACAGGCGCACAACCCCAGGCAGAGCCCGGATACCATCAGATAAATTATTCCTTTTTTCACGTCTCTTTCCCTTTTCCCTTTACACTGCCAGATAAGAAAAGCTTCCGAAGCAGGCGGC
>Ga0129313_1000206_pt1 | contig 58019 bp, 57 predicted proteins | sample O1105metagenome_FD_94436 | JGI IMG/M metagenome (GOLD analysis project Ga0129313, IMG submission 94436) | Orangutan group fecal microbial communities from fecal samples from Wisconsin, USA - O1105 metagenome | ecosystem: Host-associated > Mammals > Digestive system > Large intestine > Fecal...
CCCCCTTATGCCCTTGGGAACTTTTCCACAGAAAAATTGGTTTTGGGAAAAGTTTCCAGATTTAGTCAGTAATAATCAGGGTTTGAGCATTATAATTTTCATCGAATTTTGGGGCGAATTTGATTATAAAAATTATAATTTTTATAATTTCGCCCGAAAGTCCGCATTATATCTAGCCCCCGATTATAAAATTTTATGGGGCTGATGACACGCATTATAATTTATAAAAAAATATATAGGCGGTCTCTCCTGATTCCAATAAAAATAAACTGCCTATGTTTATCCCTGATAATGTTTGTCAATTTCAACTCCAATTAATTCAATTTTCCAAATTTTCTAAAAACTCGATTGCTTCATACACATTAGAAAAAGTCAAACACTTTCTATGTAACCACTGATTTCTCACATCCGTATCTTCCAATTCCGGCATTCCATCTTCCAAAAGTCGACATAGCGTTCTTCTTGCATTTCTTATTGCTACCGGATAATCTTCTGCAATCTTTGAAATTATTTCTATATCACCTTTTTCATATAATGGTTCTGCTGCCTTTAATTCAACAATTACACTTTCTTTTTCTGCAACAGTCTGTAAAGATGGTGTGTAATATTTACGATGCAGCATCAGCCAATATTCAATACACCCGGTCGTCATAAGCAGCCTAACACGGATATTTTTATCTTTTCGCAGTTTTCTCAACCAATTTATAATCTTGTAACGTCCATCCCATTTATCAACATCTTTTGTCTCAACATCAAAGAAAAACCATACTTCATCAATTTCATCTTTATAGTTTCTGTAAGATGGATCCTTTTTAAACCGATCTTCTGCCCGATCAAACAAGCCAGTTTCTCTCGGATATTTTATCACCGCAACATCGCTAAATTTTCGTTTCAAAAACTCTGTATATGCCTGTTCACTCTCTCCCTCACAAAACACTCTGATAATTTTCTTTCCGGATCCTCTGCTACCAACTTTTTTTCTAGCCATTATTCTACCTCCTCTATCTCTATGTCAGGAGTAGCACCATATTTTCCGACTAAGTAGCCTTTCCGAATATTATCGGCTGTCTTCGTAGTAAAATCTGTGACACTATAAAGTTCAGATGCTCCATCACTTCTCTTTTTATCCGCGAAATAAATCTGATCCTTTCTCATAAATTCCAAATTCATCAACTCTGTGTTATGTGTAGTAAAAATAATCTGTGCACCATTCGGATTACTTCTCTTACTCTGGAACTTTGCGACAATAAAATTAACAAGCATCGGATGTAATTCTCTTTCTAATTCGTCAACTAAAAGAACCCCTCCCTTGTTTAATACCGATTCAATTGCCGGTGCAATAGACATCAACTTCCTTGTTCCATCTGACTCATCTTCTAATTCAAGATAATATGGCTCGCTCTCACCATTCGCATTAATCCCTTTATGCTTTGCTTTTGCCTTTACCTGACTCATTTTCAATTTGCTTTCAGAATTATTTGAAGTTTCTGATAGAATTTGAATAAATGATGTCAATGCTGCTTTCATACCATCCGGCAGATCATCCGGAAATTCAAGATTTTTTCCGATCTCCTTGTTTTCCACTTCAAACTGCATTTCCTCAATTCCAAAATCCGCTACTTTAGCATAATCGGAAATCGCATTGAGCATATTGCTATCATCATAGTATTCTAATAACTGTCTGGGGATATCTGTATAATCTCTGGAGAAGAAAACGTCTTCCCGGAACCACTTCATTGCATTTATACATGCAATATCATTCATTGTACATGCCACAGAAAAGAACAACTGATTTTCCGCTACCGTTTCACTTATAAGTTTTCTCTTTGCTTTATCCTCAGTGAATGAAAATTTCTGTCCTTTTCTAACAAACACTTGAGCCTTTTGTCCCTTGGGTGCATGATACAAGGACTCCTCTACTATCCTTTCCCTCGTTGCTGCAAATGAATACCAATATTTCACTCCATCAACAATATAGTCAAATTCAAACTCCGTTGGTTCATTCACAGAATAATCATTTAATGCAAATGGCACTACCGGTACTGCTGCTTTTTCATGCTGTATTCTTTGTGCATTTCGGATAAACTGGACTCCTAACCAAAATGCTCTGATTACATTACTCTTACCTCCGCCGTTTTTTCCATAAATAGCAACTCCCGGCAATAACTTCATATTTCCATATTCAATCAAACAGTTTTTTAATGAAGAAAGCCCGACTGCCTCCATAGAAAGAACAGCTTCGTCTTTAAATGATCTATAATTTTTAAATCGAAATTCCACTAACATATCCCAACACCTCCATCATTATTATATTCCCCCAAAACCATAAATTCAATAAATATTATTATATTTTTTAATTATTTTGTTTCAATTTCATAATTCTATTCACTATCAATTAATTATCTTGATCTTTTTTCTGACCAAAAGTGGTTAAATTATGACCAACATCGGTCTAAATATGACCAAACGGATCCCAATTATGGTCAGAAAAACTGCTGTTTCAAACCTATCATCGGTGCGTATGACCAGTTTCGGATCAATTATAACCAATTGTGGTTTTATTATGACCAGATGTGGTCGATTAATGTCCACTTTGGATCCAATTATGACCAAAAGTAGTCATAAATAAAAAAATAGGCGATCCCCCCTGATCCCTGTGGAATCAAGAAAGATCGCCTATACGTTTTCTTAAACCAAGAACTATGTTGTGTTTTTTCGATTCTGAACAAATGCGAAATGATATTTCACAGTTTCTAGTCTTATAAAATTTATTACACTTTTGTAATACAACTTTCTTTCGCCTAAGCTAAGATGGATTATGGTAAGTTGCCACCTTTCTCAAACCTCCACAATCGCCGCTTTCCATCACGGATTATGCTTCACAGGCAATGAATGCATTTTATGAGTCTGCGTCTCAAAAGGTTTCCCTTTGTTTATTATATTATGCCTTAGTCTTGCATTTATCAAGATGCTATTGAGCATGGGCAGTCATAAAATTGCTTAAATTTTGTCATTTATGAGCATTTTCATAAAAAAATAAGGAGAGCCAATCATCTCGACTCTCCTATCACGTTTTACTTATTTTCTCTTCCCGCACCCTGTGCAGTAGGTGTAATCCAACTCCTGATGGGTGACGGCATCGTGGTGAACGGTGTTGTAGATTGGTCGGGTCGGGTCATCAACCATTTCGTATTCTTCCCAACAAGCACTAAGACATCCACTTAGTAATCCATGTTCTTTTTCATATTGGTCACGCTGTTCGCCTGTCCAACCGGCTGTATCAATTTTTGGAAGCTGTTCCCATGTATCTTCTTTTACAGGTACAGCCCATGCGTGTCGAATTTGTTTCTGCTGATATCCAACCAGAACCTGTTCGTCGTATGCTTCTTTATCAACAACTGTTTTGTAAACGTCTGTCCATGTATGTTCGTGTTTCGGCTGTTCCGGTGTTGGAGCAGGTGCTGGTGCTTCCGTGGTCGGAGCAGATGGAGCTGTAGTCTGACGCTCGGTGGTTGCAGAAGCTCGATGTTCGGTGGTTGCAACGGTTCTGCGTTCGGTGGAAGCGGTCTGCTTTGCGGATGCTACGACAGGTGTTGCAGTTTCGTTCTTGCTTTCAGCTTCGGTTGTGGAAGAGGTCTTGTCTTTTTCGGATGAGCTTTCTGAGGTTGCTTTCTCATCGGTCTTATCAGACGTTTCGGAGTTTAAGTCGTACTCTGTGGATACGTCTTTCATGGTCTCTGCAGTTGCATCTGTGTTCGCTGTGGTCTTGCCACATGCGGTTACGGATGCGATTAAGAGAGAGGTGGTTAAGAGTAATGCGAGTGGTTTGGTGATGGTTTGGATTTTTGTGTTTTTAAACTTTTTCATATATGATTCCTCCCATGAATCCTTATTATTGTATTATTTTTACGTTGTTACAATTTGTATTATACTCAATATATTAGTCATAGTCAATGGATAAAGTATGATAGGTTTATTGAAAAAGGAGTATCCCATGATTTCTTATAAACCATTCTACGAAACTTTATATAAAAAAGATATGACTAAATATGCCCTGATCTTCAAGCATGGCATCCCTGCCAATACCCTGCACCGTATGAAGCATAATGAGGCGATCACCACAAAGACGATCGACACCCTATGTACCATACTGGACTGCTCCGTATCTGACATTATCGAGTATGTAAAACCGGATGATATCTAGGATATTGTCCGGCTTTTTTCTTCAAAAAACTTCGTAAGATCCGGTTCGTTTCCGGTTTCTTTTTCCATGTGCAGATATTCTTCCGTCCATTGTTCTATCAGAGCGACAACCGCTTCATTTTTCCGAAATGCTACCGGATGCAGTGTTTCAAAGATCCCATACATCCGTGCCAGTATGATTGCGGTTTTCATTTGTCTGTCCTGACCGTCTCTTTCCATATGGTTCCTTTCTCCCGGCAGAATCCTCTGCCGGGTCTGTCCTTTTTCTTTGCCTCGTATGCATTTATGCATACTTCTCCACCTGCCTCGGCTCCCTTCCCCGCTGGAACAGCCACGCCTCCTGCAATGGCATGTTCAGGATACTGCTGGCAGTCTTATTCGCTTTCCGGCTGATAAACTCTGCCGTCTGTACATCCTGTCCACCCAGATACAGGCAGTTATCACAGTTATTCAGAATGGTCTTTGCTCCGGCTGCTCCGTACATCTGTTCCAGCTGGGACAGGCTCTGTAAAATGATGCTGACCGATATTTCCCTTGACCGGATTACCGCGATCAGTTTATCAAAATCCGGGATGAATACATTGGCAGCAAAATCATCCAGATAAAACCGTACCGGGATTTTCAGTCTGCCATACATGAAATCATGGTCGGCACTGTCGCAGAGTTCATGGAACGCCTGTGCATAAAACAGACTGATTAACTGATCCATGGAACGGTCGGTGTCACTGATCGTCAGAAACAGGGCGGTCTTCTCTCTTCCCATGGTTTTGAAATCAATCCGGTCATCCTTTGTAAGCATCTCCTTCACTTCTTCATCTTCATACATATATAACTTCTGTGCCAGAATCATCCGGATCGATTCATAGGTTTTGTCTGCCTCACTGCAGCTTTCGAGCATCTTATAAACAGAGACCGCATAGCTTTCCGGGTACAGAAGCTCCAGTTCCCGGAACAGTTGACGGTAGGCCCTCGTTCCCATAATGTTGAACAGTTTACAGACACTTACCAGATTCTGTTCCTCCTTCGGCAGACATTCCAGCGTATAGGCACCCAGATACTCTACAACCTGTCTGCCTGCCAGTTCCCAATAAGGATCCCGCCTAGAAGTCAGCGGAACCAGTGCCGCCGCAATCGTTTTTAGATCCTTCATCCGGTAGCTGTCCGTTTCCTTGTAATACCGGATATAGTCAAAGGGATTGTATCCGCAGCTTTCCCGGTAGCCGGTAAAATCCAGACATTTGACCACATAGCCGTTGGCTTTCAGTGTTTCTCCCAGTTCTTCGATCAACTGACCTTTGGTATCAGCGATGACCATGCTCTCATTCATCCGCAGAATATTCGGCATCACATACCCTCTGGTCTTTCCGGCACCGGACGGTCCGATGATTACATCATTGTTATTTAATCCGGTTACAAATGTGTTGTTGTCGACCAGCTCATTCTTTGCCAGTATCCGATATCGTTTCTTCATTCCTATGATCTCACCTGTCATCCCGTACCTCTCCTTTCCAGATCGCATCTGCCAGTCCCCATTCGATACATTCCTCTGCGTCAAAATAACTGTCAATGGCGGTCTTTTCGTATACATCTTCCAGCGTCTTTCCGGTATGCTTTGCTATGATGCCCGCAGTCACCTCCCGCATCTTCATCAAGTCTTTACTCAGTCGCTCGATCTGGAGTGCATTTCCGCCCATCCTGCCCCGAATCAGCGGATCGTGGATCATGACTCTTGCATGCGGAAGCATTTCCCGCCTGTCTCCGGATATAAAAAGCAGGGCTGCCATGCTCGCTGCGGTTCCTTCACATACCGTGCGGATCGGACAGGATATCGCCTGCATCGTGTCATATAATGCCAGACCGCTTGCCACCTCTCCACCCGGACTGTTGATATGCATGACAATCTCTTTCTCACCATCCAGCTCCTGCAGATACCGTAGCTGCAGGTTCAGGGAATATACCAGCTCTACCGTGATATCTCCCATACACTGAATCTCCCGTTTCTGAAACAGTTCATTCGTAATACTGCTTCTGATATAACCGGTGCTGTTCTCCTTGATAACCTCCGGCATCATCATATATACATTCATTCGTTTTTCCTCCTTTACAGATCATATGGTTTTAACAGTATCGTATATAAAGCCTTCTCCTTATCCTCCGGCTCCATATCTTCCAGCTTCTGCAGAAACTGTGCCATGCTTTCCACATCCTCCCAGCCCATAGCTGCCATATGATTATTCTCATGGATATATGGCCAGTAGGCATGACTGGCACCCACCACATATTCCCTCCGGCTCATGCCGGCGATATCTGCCACGATCGGGTTTCCGGATCTGCGGCTGTATTTCTGAATCTTATGATCTAATGGGCTTCTGATTATTTCATTCATCCCCGCTCCTCCTTTCATGCGTAAACAGATAACGGTTTTGCCAGTGTCTGCATCGCCAGTTTTCCAATCTCATGCGTTTCCGAATTATGGTAATACTCGGTAACCAGCTCCACAATCTCACGATAGGTAAATCCTGCAAATTCCTCCTCCGACAGCTTCAGATAACATTTCAGAGTCTGAATCTCATCCGGAAAGCCCGCCATATAACCTTGGATTGGCATATCTTCCAACCGTTTCACCAGAACCGCTAAAATGTCAATATCTCCCGGCAATCCCTCCTCTATCTGCTTTAACCTTGTTTCCAGTGATTTCCTTTCCATCTGCCTTCTCCTTTCTGTTTCTTCCATTTCAGTTCACACTGCTGTCACAGATTTTTGTTTAAACAGCAAAAAAGGACATATCTTCCAAAACAGTCTTTCCCTTTGTTTTGAAAGATATATCCTTTTTCATGTAATTGCTATTTAGTTTAACACGGTTTGGGTGCTTGTCAAGAGGTTTTTGAAAATTTCTTCAAAAAACTTTTAAAATGAAAGCTCTCTGTCTGTTTTTTCTTCTCTCATCCTGTCCTGCTCCCGAAAACTATAATAGCAAGCTTTTCCTATAATGATGTGATCCAAGAAATGAATCCCTATCAGCTTCCCTGCCTTTGCCAGTTCCATTGTGATTTTTTCATCTTCCTTTGACGGATTACAAATCCACTTGGATGATTATGCACCAGCATGATATTGACAGCTCCAACCATCAATGCCCGAATCATAATCTCTCTGACTCCTACCAGTGCGGCATTACAGGTTCCGTGACTGATTTCAAAAAATCCAATCGGGATACATTGGGATGTCGTTGCGATCAGATAGGTATATTCTTCTGCCCGCTTATCCAGAGAAAAACAATTCACAAGTACCTTGGCAACCTTCCATGGTTTATCCAACCGATCCAGTTCATCATACTCTTTACAGGATTCAGTTTCCAGTCTGGTACTACAGTCTTCATTTAATACCAGATTCATCTTTGTAATTCTCATGCCATCCCTGCCCTTCTATCTTTCTTTTTTATCATACTCGATTTCATTTTATATATGATAGCATCCTTAGTTAATGAAATATTATTATTTGCAAAAAATCCCTGCTACCAGCTTTCGCCAATAGCAGGGATTATAGCCTATATGACTGTGTACACTTCTACATTCAGGTCTTTCCACTGGTTCTTACGAAGGTAAGTTCCTTGGGATTTCCTGTACTGCGAAGCCTTTTCATAGTCCAATTTCATATCGAAAAGATGAACTTCTCCTATTATGAAATTTTCGCTTATTTTGCTGCAATAGCAGCCTGTGCAGCAGCTAATCTTGCGATTGGTACACGGAATGGAGAACATGAAACGTAATCCAGACCAATCTTGTGGCAGAACTCTACAGATGAAGGATCTCCACCGTGCTCACCACAGATACCTACATGTAACTTAGGATTAACCGGCTTACCTAACTTGATAGCCATATCCATTAACTTACCAACACCGGTCTGATCCAGCTTAGCAAATGGATCATTCTCGAAGATCTTTGTATCATAGTAAGCATTTAAGAACTTACCGGCATCATCACGAGAGAAACCAAATGTCATCTGAGTTAAGTCGTTTGTACCGAAGCAGAAGAAGTCAGCTTCCTTAGCGATCTCATCAGCAGTTAAAGCTGCACGAGGGATCTCGATCATAGTACCTACTTCGTACTCCAGCTTAACGCCTGCAGCAGCGATCTCAGCATCAGCAGTCTCAACTACTACCTTCTTAACGTACTTTAATTCCTTAACTTCGCAAACCAATGGGATCATGATCTCAGGCTTAACATTCCAATCCGGATGTGCCTTCTGAACCTCGATAGCTGCACGGATAACTGCCTTAGTCTGCATCTTAGCGATTTCCGGGTAAGTTACAGCCAGACGGCATCCTCTGTGACCCATCATAGGGTTGAACTCATGTAAGCCAGCGATAATTGTCTTGATCTGCTCTACTGACTTGCCCTGAGCATTTGCAAGCTTCTCAATGTCAGCTTCCTCGGTAGGAACGAACTCATGAAGAGGTGGATCCAGGAAACGGATCGTAACCGGGTTACCTTCCAGAGCTTCATATAATGCCTTGAAGTCGCCCTGCTGATATGGAAGAATCTTATCCAGAGCAGCTTCTCTTTCTTCTACTGTATCGGAGCAGATCATCTCACGGAAAGCAGCAATTCTGTCTTCCTCGAAGAACATATGCTCTGTACGGCAAAGACCGATACCTTCTGCACCAAGCTCACGAGCCTTCTTAGCATCTGCAGGAGTATCTGCATTTGTACGAACCTTTAATGTTCTGTACTTATCAGCCCAAGCCATAACACGTCCAAATGTACCAGCGATTGTAGCATCTACTGTTGGGATAATACCATCATAGATGTTACCGGTTGTACCATCGATAGAGATGAAGTCTCCCTCGTGGAACTCCTTGCCAGCTAATGTAAACTTCTTGTTTTCTTCGTCCATAGCGATATCGCCACAACCGGATACACAGCAGGTACCCATACCACGTGCAACTACGGCTGCATGAGAGGTCATACCACCACGAACGGTTAAGATACCCTGAGAAGCCTTCATACCGGTAATATCTTCTGGGGAGGTTTCCAGTCTTACCAGAACTACCTTCTCACCTCTTGCATTCCACTCTTCAGCATCAGCAGCGGTAAATACGATCTTACCACAAGCAGCTCCAGGAGAAGCACCTAAGCCCTTGCCCATTGGAGTAGCCTTCTTTAATGCTGCTGCATCGAACTGTGGATGAAGCAATGTATCCAGGTTACGAGGATCGATCATAGCAACTGCTTCTTCTTCTGTCTTATGTCCTTCATCTACCAAGTCACAAGCGATCTGCAGAGCTGCCTGAGCGGTTCTCTTACCATTACGGCACTGTAACATGTATAACTTCTTGTTCTCTACTGTGAATTCCATATCCTGCATATCATGGTAGTGATTCTCAAGAGTCTCACATACCTTGATGAACTCTGCATATGCTTCCGGGAATTCCTGTTCCATCTGAGCGATCGGCATTGGTGTACGAACACCGGCAACTACGTCCTCGCCCTGTGCGTTCTTTAAGAACTCACCCATTAACTTCTTCTCACCGGTTGCAGGATCACGAGTAAATGCAACACCTGTACCGGACTCGTTATTTAAGTTACCGAATACCATAGGCATTACGTTAACTGCAGTACCCCATGAGTAAGGGATATCATTGTCTCTTCTGTATACGTTCGCTCTTGGGTTATCCCATGATCTGAATACGGCTTCAATAGCCAGCTTCAACTGCTCTACAGGATCTGAAGGGAAATCTGAGCCTAACTGATTCTTGTACTCAGCCTTGAACTGCTCAGCCAGAGTCTTTAAGTCAGCTGCTGTCAGCTCAACATCGTACTTAACACCCTTCTCTTCCTTCATCTTGTCGATTAACTGCTCGAAGTACTTCTTACCAACTTCCATAACAACGTCTGAGAACATCTGGATGAAACGTCTATAAGAGTCATATACGAAACGCTCGAATGCAGGATCCGGGTTACCAGCGATCATAGCTGCCACAACCTCATCATTCAAACCAAGGTTCAGGATGGTATCCATCATACCAGGCATAGAAGCTCTGGCACCTGAACGTACAGATACTAGCAGAGGATTCTTCAGATCGCCGAACTTCTTGCCGTTGATCTCTTCCATCTTCTTAACGCCTTCCATAGCCTGAGCCATGATCTCATCGTTAATCTTACGTCCATCCTCATAGTACTGTGTACATGCTTCTGTAGTAATAGTGAAACCCTGTGGAACCGGAAGGCCGATCGTAGTCATCTCGGCAAGGTTTGCGCCCTTACCACCAAGAAGATTACGCATAGTCATGTCGCCTTCGCTAAACATATAAACCCACTTGTTTGCCATTTGTTACTTACCTCCTAAGTGTTGATTATTCTGTCCCGTGCAAAACAGCACAGTCACTGGAATTTATTATATCATAATTTCTGCTTTTTTGAAGTCATTTTTGTGAAATATTTAAAATTTTACCTGTTTTTTTCATAAAAATGCAAAAGATTGCATAACGTAAAAGACCGACGCCCATAAGACGTCGGTCAAAGGTGTAATCACACACACAATTTTACGTTTATTACTGTACGATTCTTCTCGCTCCGATCGGAGTCGTATAATACATATTTGAAATAATGATACCGGTTGACTCTGTGCTGGCATGTACGATCTGTCCACCACCGATATACAGTCCCACATGACCGGAGTAGCAGATAATATCACCCGGCTGTACCGCATCCAGCGATACCGGTGTTCCCTGTCCCATCTGTACGCCGGAGGAATGACTCAGCGAATATCCAAACTGTGCATATACTGCCATCGTAAATCCGCTGCAGTCGGTACCATTTGTCAGACTGCTTCCACCATATACATATGGATTTCCGAGAAACTGACATGCGTAGCCGGCGATCTGCTGTCCCAGTGCCAAGCCTTCTGCCGAAGTATTGACCGGAGGAAGTGTTGCTATCTCAGAAGAACTGCCGGTGCTTCTCGTGGTCTGTGCCGCAGCCTGCTTTGCCAGTGCTGCCTGAATCATCTCCTGTTCCTCTTCCAACGTCATAGCAGTCGGATAATTCCATCCTACATTGACAAACTCCTTCGCTACATATCCTACTGTATCCTCAGAATACTGAATCTGAACCCACTCATCGGTCTCACCCAGTATGTCTAATTCCTGTCCACCTGTTACAGATCCGATACATGCACTCTCTGTACTTGCATCCTGTCTGACATTCAATGCCGGAACCTCTACGGTTGCACAATACTTATAATTCTCTGTAATATACGCACCAGCATCATCTCCAAATAACAGGAACTCATTTGCCACATAACCGCTAACCGATCCGGACTCGATCTTCGTCCATGCATCGCCGCGTTCTACGATCGTAGCCACTGCATACGGATACAGCTTTCCAACGATCTCTGCATCGGTACTGGCCTCCGCCCGAACCCGAAGACTGCCTTCGATATTTGCTACTACGGAATTCTGCCACTCCGGGTACTGACAGGTCGGCTCCTCCGGAACTGCCTCTGTCGCTTCCGTCGCTTCGGTAGCTTCCTCTGTTGTCTCTTCAGTCGCACTGGACTCCATCTTCATCTCTACATCTAATTCTGAAATCTCTGCCTGCTCAACTGCTGTAGGTGCCGCTTCTATCTTCTGCTGCGGGGTAACTGCACGAGTACCGAATATTAAACCGGTTCCAACGGTTACCATAATCGCAACACTGATCACTGTCTTTTTCATATGTTACTCCATGTTTTCGTAATTATTACAAATCTGTTACAACTTGTTACATTTGTATTCTATCAAAGGATATGCCTTATGTCAACAGACTTTCTCTTCTTTTTTTACTTTTTTGTCATATTTTTGTCATAAAATATTGCAAAAACGCACAATTACGGTATAATATTTATTATAAATTTCGTTATAAGTTATAATTATCGAAGATTTACTATTAATTTACTATTATGAAATACGGGGGTCTACATTATGCATATTAAAGTTTTTTTTGATCTCTCCCTACTGGAGCAGATCCTGGACGACTGGACAACGGCAACCGGCATGACTGCAATTGCCGTAGATAATGAAGGCAATTATCTAACCGATGCTTTCGGCCTTTCTGATTTTTGCAGCCGATATACCAAAGGCGATCTGGATGAATGGAAGCGTAGCAGCCGCAGCGGTTCTGATTCTGCCATCTTCTCTGTACAGTCCGGTCTGACAAACTTTGCCACTGATATCATTGTAGCCGGCAGCTATCTCGGCCGTATCATCGGTGGACAGGTGATTGTCGGTGATGGAGAGGACGAGCAGTTAGAGAGCATTGCCGCCGCTGTAAATGCAGATATCGATGCAGTCCGCGAAGTACCGGTTAAGTCAGAAGAAGCCGTTCACAGCGCAGTTAAGCTGTTGGGTGATATGGTGAATTTGATCGTTTCTTCCGAATATAACAAAACAAACAGCAGCGATCTGGTTGCTACATTAGAAAATGACATCTCACAGGCCGCCGACCTGATTGAAGAAATCAATGAGAAGTCTTTAGCACTGGACAAGATCGAAAGCAAGCAGAAGATTCTGTCCCTGAATGCTTCCATTGAAGCAGCAAGAGCCGGTGAATTCGGTCGTGGATTCGCTGTCGTAGCTTCCGAGTTCGGCAAGCTGGCTGTAAACTCCGGCGAAATCAACCGTTCGATCAAGTCTTCCTTAAAGACCTTGACGGCTGTTATCGACGAGATGGAAGAATCTTCACAGAAATAAATCGATTTATTGTATTATCGTCACATACATAGCGAAAGCAAAAGAATGGATCCGTATCATTGATACGGATCCATTCTTTATATATATCATATGGTTTCTTTTTCGTATCAGAACGCCATCTTCTCCTCAAAGTAGGCCTTCAGATCTGCAATCTTCACACGCTCCTGCTCCATCGTATCTCTGTCACGAACCGTAACCGCTCCGTCATTTTCAGACTCAAAGTCGTAGGTGATACAGTATGGAGTTCCGATCTCATCCTGACGACGATACCGCTTACCGATATTTCCTCTGTCATCATATTCACAGTTATAGTACTTTGACAGTTCTGCATAGATCTTCTCTGCACCCTCTGCCAGCTTCTTTGATAATGGCAGGACACCGATCTTAACAGGTGCCAGTGCCGGATGGAAATGAAGAACGGTACGTACATCGCCGCCTTCCAGCTCTTCCTCATCATATGCACTGCATAAGAATGCCAGTGTAACACGGTCTGCACCCAGAGATGGCTCGATAACGTATGGAATATACTTCTCCTTCTTCTCATCATCAAAGTAATCCATCGGCTCACCGGATGTCTTCTGATGCTGTGTCAGATCATAGTCGGTACGATCTGCGATACCCCACAGCTCGCCCCAGCCGAACGGGAATAAGAACTCAATATCCGTTGTACCCTTACTATAGAAGCACAGCTCCTCCGGAGAATGATCTCTGGCTCTCATCTCCTCTTCCTTCATACCCAGATTCTTCAGCCAGTCAATACAGAACTGTCTCCAGTATGCAAACCACTCCAGATCGGTTCCCGGCTCACAGAAGAACTCCAGCTCCATCTGTTCAAACTCTCTGGTACGGAAGGTAAAGTTACCCGGTGTGATCTCATTCCGGAAAGACTTACCGATCTGACCGATACCAAACGGAATCTTCTTACGGGAGGTTCTCTGTACATTCTTGAAGTTTACGAAGATACCCTGTGCGGTCTCCGGACGAAGATATACAGTATTCTTTGCATCCTCTGTAACCCCCTGGAAGGTCTTGAACATCAGGTTAAACTGACGGATATCTGTAAAGTTATGCTTACCACAGGTCGGACATGGTACCTGATTCTCTTCAATAAAGCTCATCATCTGGTTCTGATCCCATCCATCGACCGAACCGCCCAGATCGATTCCATGCTCCTGCGCATAGTCTTCGATCAGCTTATCTGCGCGGAATCTCTCGTGACACTCTTTACAGTCCATCAACGGATCTGCGAATCCAGCCAAATGACCGGATGCTACCCATGTCTGAGGATTCATCAGAATCGCACAGTCCACACCTACATTATATGGATTCTCCTGAATAAACTTCTTCCACCATGCACGCTTCACATTATTCTTCAGTTCTACACCCAGATTCCCGTAGTCCCAGGTATTTGCCAGTCCACCGTAGATCTCAGATCCCGGATATACGAATCCACGCGCTTTTGCCAGTGCCACAATCTTGTCCATAGTCTTTTCCATGTTCTTAACCTCTCTTACCTTGTATATTCTCAGTTCTCAGGTATGCTTCTATACGCCTTCCCGTCTACTTCAGTACCAGTACGGCTTCTCCTTCACCGGATGCAGTATAAGTACCATCATTCTCGGTCACATACTGATTATAGTACAGAACCTTGCCCTTATAAATAATATCCATCGCATCACTCACCTTCAGAACCTTCAGCTTCTCACCATTAATCTCCGTTGCATTCACCGTTGACCCGTCTGCTGCCGTAAAACTGCCCGTCAGCGTTTCCTCTGCCAGATCCTTCAGCTCATAAGCCGTATCATTAAACCCATTATAGCTGTCCATATCCTGATAGGTTAACTGCACCTTCACGATCGGGTTCTCCGTATCCAGTGCCTTCATAACCACACTGTCCGCTCCGGCCTTCTGATTATACGAGTCGATCTCATCCGTTACATACTGCTCCAGACCGGCCATATCATAGCTGCCGCCGGAAAAATCCTCTACAGATATGTCAGAAATCGTCCCCTTTTTCTCAATAATCATGGTATTTACTGTTATCGTGTCCATCTTTACCGCACATCCTGTCAACAGTGCCAGTCCAAGTGCCACTCCCACCAGTAAATGTTTATGTCTCATGCTATTTTCCTCCTCATGTCATAATCTATAGCACTCATAACTCATACATTGTAACTTCTAATCTGTCAGATTGCAAGTCAGAGTATCAATAAATTCTACAGACTTAAATCTCTGATCCACATATTCTGCCATAAATGCACTGCAGATCTGATCCAGCTCCTCCTGTACCTCTGCCGATACCTCAAAGGAATACAGGCGTTCCAGCGTAGTACTTAAAATGTACTGCAGTGTATATACCGTAGAGGGATTCAGCAGTTCTCCGATATCATAATCGATCCGGCAGTGATCCACACACAGCAGTCCGCCCTGTCTGGCACTGAATACATATCCGGTTCCCTGATTTCCACATTTCACGCAGGCATACACCTGCATCTCCTCTCCGTCCAGAGCCAGTGCCCGGATCTCATATACCCGCCGAATCAGCCGGGCTGACATCCGTTTCTTCCCGATCGCCAGCAGCGTCATATACAGAAGCTTTAGCTGTTCCCGGTCATCCGTATTCTCATGCGTCAGATAATCCGCCAGCTCACAGAAATATGCACCGTAGGTAAGTGCATCCAGATCCGTCTTTACCGCCTCGAAGTAGTTTTTCACCTCTACACTCTGTATCCGATATGCATCCCTGCCTGCGAAGAGAGAGAACACTCCATAGGTAAACGGCTGACAGGCAGCCGTCAATACACTGCCATTCCGTCTGGCTCCTCTGGCAAAGGCTGCGATCTTTCCCTTCTCCTTCGTCAGGATCACCAGCCGGCGGTCATAGTCTCCGACCTGTGTAGCAGATAACACCATGCCGGTCACTTCTATATTCACACTCGGCATCTTCTTTCACCTGCACTTTTCATAGCTTTTCCTAACCTTTTCGATCCCGTTCTTACTTCTCACGCTGTTCAAATCCAAAGTTCTTTAGCAGATAATCACTATCGCGCCAGTCCTTCTTGACCTTCACCCACAGCTTCAGGTTTACCTTCGTATCCAGAAGCTTCTCCATATCGATTCTGGCCTGCGTTCCGATCTTCTTCAGCATGGCACCCTGCTTACCTATGATAATGCCCTTGTGAGAATCCCGTTCACAGATAATCGTTGCATCTATATCTATGATTCTTCCGTCTGCCCGCTCCTTCATGCGGTCGATCACCACTGCGATTCCATGCGGGATCTCATGATCCAGACAGCGCAGTGCCTTCTCCCGTATCATCTCTGCCACGATCTGACGCTCCGGCTGATCGGTGATCGTATCCTCATCGTAGTACTGTGGGCCTTCCGGCAGATACTTTAAGATCGCCTGTATGATCTGATCGGTATTCCGATTCCGCAGCGCAGATACCGGAAGAATCGCATCAAAGTCATACTCCTTCCGATAGGCTTCTACCGCCTTCTGTACCATTTTCTCCTCTACCGTATCGATCTTATTTATAATCAGCAAAACCGGCGTCTTTACCTTCTTTAGCCGTTCGATGATCGCCTGCTCGCCCTTCCCGATATAGGTCGTAGGCTCTACCAGCCACAGCACCACATCCATCTCACTCAGGGCACTGTCTACTGCACTCATCATATATTCCCCCAGTTTATTCTTCGCACGGTTGATTCCCGGAGTATCCAGAAATATGATCTGTCCCCGGTCACAGGTATATACTGTCTGTATCCGGTTTCTCGTGGTCTGTGCCTTATTGCTCGTAATCGCGATCTTCTGACCGATCAAGTGATTCATCAACGTAGACTTTCCTACATTCGGCCGTCCGATGATCGTAACAAAGCCTGATTTATATCCGTTTTTCATATCTGTTCCTCTTATTTATCCTTAGAATACACTTCTGACACTCTTAAAGTGCTCTGCTTCCGCATCAATCTTCTTCTCGTTACCGATCGCACAGATCGTTCCGGTCGATACAACAGACTGTACAAGCTGTGCCAGCCCCCGGATCGCTGCCTGATTCGTAGCCAGCAGTTCATCCCGTCGTGCCTGTCGGTACTCATCTGTGATACCGGCCAGATAAAGTCCCAGATCCCGTTCGCCTCGATCATATGCATTCAACGGAATGTCGGCAGCTCCGATCGTTCCGATGATATACTTCGTCATATCCCGATCATCCGCCCGGAAGTTTGCCACATAGTCTGCTGCCCTCCGATAGATCTCATAGGTCTCCATCAGGTTCGGATCCCGATACGAGGTCAGATAGCTATTTCCATTGTCACCAAACGCACACATACAGCCATAAGCACCGCCCTGTACCCGGACATTGATCCACAGATAATCATAGGAGAAGATCGTCTCCAGAACCCGCAGTGCTCCGGATGGCTCAAACCCGGCATTCTTATAATTTCCGGCAGTCGCTACATACTGCACCTGACTCGCCGTCTTAAATCCCTCATTGCGTATCACCGGTGCCAGATTCTCTTCCGGTTTCTCCTGCTTTCTCGTAGACAGATAAACCGAAAACAGAGTGACGTTCATACCGATGGCTTCCTCTACATCATTATCGGCTGTATACGATATCAAAAGATTATCCTTATACAGGATCTCTTCCAGTACCGCATGGAGCTTCTCTACCAGCAGTTCCTTCCGCTCCTCAAAGTTCCGATCCAGATCATCCAAAAACTCATAGTAGTCTATACCCTTCGCCTGCTCCTTCACATAGTTCGTAACAGATATATACGACATCGCTCTCAGTGCTGTCGTGATATGTCCACGACTCACCATATCCGGCTTCATCGCCGTCTTCAGTTCTGCAATGATCTCCTTTAAACGTTCGGTATCCGACAGCTTACTATGCAGCAGCAGTTCCTCCATCAGCTTAAACGTATCTCCCGTCTGCTCATACAGCATCTTCGCCTTCACATCAAAGGTCGGCAGATAACCGTCCGGATCCAGATTTCCCCGGATATCAAAGCTGGTCTGAATACTGCCGGACTTCAGCCGGATCTCACTGGCGAGTTCATTGTAGGTATAGTTTTCTGTATCAATCATGCCCAGAATCTTTGCCAGCAGATTTGCATACGGCAGCATCTCTGTCGGAAGCTTATCCAGCTTAAAGCATAGGTGGATATATGCGATTCCATTCGTAAATATCGGATGTACGATGACCGGAATCCCAAACAGCTCCTTCTTAATATTCTGCTGTGGCTGAATCTTTGGCTCAATATCTGAAATCTGCAGCAATGGAATCTTCCGAATGTCCTCCTCACTGGACGGTTCTGCCTGATATGCCTTCAAAGCCTTTGTATCTGCAATGATCTGCTCCAGCTCTGCCTCGGATAAGGAGTTCTTATAGGCTGCCAGTTCCTCTGCTACCGCAGCCTCCTGCTTCTCATTCAGCCCCCGCTCCGGCTTCAGTGTGACACTGCTCCGATGCGGATTCTCCAACAGATAGGTCTGAATCGTGCGTTCAAAGTATCCATTCTCCAGCCCCCGTTTCATAAACTCCAGTGTTTCTCCTACTTCGATATGAATAAACGGTGCCATATCATCGTACAGCCAGCTGTCAAAGGACTTCAATCCATACATCAGTCCCTTCGGATACCGACCGAAGTCCGACTCACGAAGCTGGAACTCCAGATGATTGATGGCTGCCTGCATCGCCTTCTTCGGCACCCCATCCTTACATATCTGCTGAAGGGTCTCCCGAATCACCTCGATAAACCGCTCTTCATCCTGCGGATTCGCATTATGGGCTATGATCGAGAAGATCGGCTGCTGAATCGTACTGTCATAAGAGGATTCGATATCCTTTCCGATCCCTGCCTTAATCAACGCCTGCTTAAGCGGAGCTCCCGGCATATCCAGCAGAACCGACTGCAAAAGCTGCATCGCCATATAAAGCTCCGGATCCAGACTGGTGCCGATCACAACATTATAGGACAGGAAAGTATTGTCCTCCGGTTCCTCTGCCTCTGCCAACGAATAGGAATAGGTCTTTGACACCGGCTCCGGATATTCGATCTGCATATGAATCCGGGAGTCTACCTTCTGATACTCATAGTGACTGAGATACTCTTCATCGATGAAACGCAGCTTCTCTTCCACATTCATATCTCCATACAGATAGATATAGCTATTTGACGGATGATAATACTTCCGATGGAAATCCAAAAATGCCTCATAGGTCAGCTTCGGGATCGCTGTCGGCTCTCCGCCGGACTCACAGGCATAGGTCGTATCCGGAAGCAGTGACATCTGAATCAGTCGCGCCAGCTGCTGGTTCGGATCGGAATACACACCCTTCATCTCATTATATACAACGCCATTATAGGTCAGTTCTCCATCCAGATCCTCCAGCTCATAGTGCCAGCCTTCCTGCTTCATGATCTCCTCATGAATGTAGATATTCGGGTGGAATACCGCATCCAGATAGACATCCATCAGATTCTGGAAGTCCTTATCATTATAGCTGGCAATCGGATACACCGTCTTGTCTGAATAGGTCATTGCATTCAGAAATGTATTCAGAGAGCCTTTTGCTAATTCCACAAACGGATCCTTCGCCGGGAACTTTCTGGATCCGCAAAGTACAGAATGTTCCATAATATGCGGTACTCCGGTATCATCCTTCGGTGGGGTCCGGAATCCGATCGTAAAGACCTTATTCGTGTCTTCATTACTAATCACTACCACGCGTGCCTTCGTCTTTCTATGACGATATATATATCCGGTCGCTGATAGCTCCGGGATCTCTTCCTGTGCCAGTAAATCATATGCACCCATTCGTTTCATCGATATTCCTCCTGTCAATTCTTTCTATATTATCAATCAGTTTTCATATAAAGCTACTATCACGTTTATATCCTACCATGTTTTTCCATGATTGGCAAACCGATTACACAGATTATTATATAGAGAATTGACAAGAAAAATACCTCGTTCCATCTTTCATCGCACCGGCCGCAGTACCCCCATCTCCATCTCATACACATGATCGCAGAGAACATCGATATCTTCTTTATTATGGCTGGCCAGAAGTATAGTCTTTCCTCTCTGCTTCAGCTCCTGAAACACCTCCCGCATCTCTGCAACTCCGTTCTTATCCAGACCATTCATCGGTTCATCCAGAATCAGGATCTCCTGATCCTCCATGATCGCCTGCGCGATCGCCAGCCGCTGGCGCATACCCATGGAATAGTTCTTTACCCGCTTCTTTGACTTTGGATCCAGCCCTACCTTCATCATCACCGCCTCCAGATGTTCCCGGTCATAGGCATGCCGAATGCAGTACAAGCATTCCAGATTCCGCATACCACTACTGTTTCCCATAAATGCCGGTTCCTCTATGATAACTCCAGCATTCTGCAGCATATCCTGTCCCTTATTCATTTCCTTTCCGTTCACCTGTATCATTCCCGCATCCAGATAGAAATACCCACATATACACTTGAACAGCACCGTTTTACCGGAACCATTATGTCCCACAATACCAGTAATCTCCCCTGCATAGCAGTCAAGGTTCACATCAGAAAGTACTTTCTGCTTTCCGAAGTACTTTTCCGCCTTTTGTACCCGAATCACCGGCTGTCGGCTTTCCTGTTCCATCTTCTGATCTGTGTTTTCTACCATTCTCCTACGCCTCCTCATTATTCCACTTAAACTCTGTCCGCTTCATCCGCATCACGATCATGATCGTAAATATTATTATAAGCATTCCTGTTATGCTACAAACATATTGAAGTCCCGGATATCGATTAATAACAAACGCCTGTCGATCATAGCAGCCTACATCCAGCCATGTATATGGCGAAATATAATACAATTTCATAATCATTGGTCGTCCAGACAAATCAATTGCCAGACCACTCAATACCATTGCTGCCGTTATCGCTACTGTCCGACCGGCATACAAACTAAGCATCATCATTATAAGTCCAATCATCACAGTGACCGCCACCAATAGACCCATGCAAAGTAACAGTGCCTGTATAGGTTCATATCGTCCCAGTATGCTAGCCGAACCGCCTCCCCAAATCGCATACTTCTCTGTATTCGCTAAGGTGTAGCTCAACGATCGAATCGCTGTTCCCCAGTCACGAGAGAACGTCAGGTGCGGTATATACAATAGCACTGACCAAATCCATAACCACACCGCCATCAGCACTGATCGCAAACCAATCACTCCTTCCTTCGCCACTGCCCATCGGAATCTTCCGTATCGTATCACCCTCAGCATCTCTGACCGACTCATAAAAGGCACGTCTGCATACATATAGCATACGATAAAACCATAATATACCCGAAACAAACCATCACTAAAATAGTGCGGTAGCATCCAAGGTGTTATCCGCAGATTCCACTCTCGTAAAAATTCAGAGGTGCCATCCACCATAATGCACTCCATGACAAACACAAGTAGTAAAGCAATACAGAATCGTCCGTTAACAACTCCGTACAGTCCTGCTTGTACCCTTCCTAACCACTTTTTACCCATGTTCTACCCTCCACCGAAATACCTTCTTTATCAACAGCACAGCGATAACACTGACAATCAACATCTGAATATACCCTAGAATGCACGAGGTCTCTATATTTTCTGCTATAGACATATATGCTGCTTCATATAAAGCAATACTTTTGTATCTTGGCCAACCCAAAATCCTTTGAAGCACATAATCCTCCAAGTACAAAAACAGGATTGGTGTAATACAAGCCATCATCAGATTCGGTCGATAGAGCAGTGTAAGTAAAGCGATCAACGACAGTGTTCCGGTCAGACAACTAAACTGCACAAATACCACCAGAAGATACAACCATGGATATGCCATTAGCCCCAAATAAGCCGGATGGTATCCCAGAAATGTAACAACTTCCGCAGATCCCATTGGTAACGATAATAGACTAACCAGTACATAGAGTACCAATGCTGTATACTCTGTCAACATCGTCCCAACATAAACAAATAGAATCCGACTCGCCAGATAACTCGTCCGACTTGTTCGGGTAAGTATTGGCATATAGTATCGATGTTCCAGTTCCTGCAACATCCGGCTCATCGTCGGATACACTACAACTGCCCAGACAGCCATTCCCCCAACACCTCCCATGGGTATCTCAAGTACCCGTATTAAAACTGCCTGATAGCTAACTGTCCCCATATGACTCGTAATATAATACAAAAATGTTACACCACAAACCGCTAGCCAGAACTGCAAAGAAGTAACCATGCGCCGCAATTCCTGACCTTCTAGCCGAAATATTTCTCTTATCATTCCATAATCTCCCCTGTTGCCGCATTGACTCGAATCTCCAACGCCTTTCCATCTTCATCAAAATCTCCGTCCGACTGTGTAAAGCGAACCGCCCAAACTGGTATCATATCGGTTTCCGTCTGCTTATAAGGCATTGGAATCGTAACTGACTGTTCCGTATCTGATATATGTATCTTTGCATCCGCACATAGCTGCATAGAATATGCATAAAAGTACATATTGTCACCCACCACATCGTCAAATCGCTGTCGCAGCCGTTCAACAATCTCATCCATCGGCAATAAATCAACTGTCGTATCTGTCTGTTCATGGCTATACGGATTTTCAATCATTAGTGATATAATTCCAGTCCTGCCATAGATAACAGAAACCGGAGCTCCACTTGGTCCTGCAAGAGCCGAATACGAACCATTACTATGATAATCCGGATAATTTCCATAGTATGGATCTAAAAAGAACAGATATGCATCATCTGCTTCTGACCAGTCCTGCTTATGGAGTGAAACATCATCCTCCATTTCCATCGTCATGACGTTCTCCTCTTCCTTTAAAATCTCATGATCTAGATAGTAGGTCGTTATCTTCCATGTATCATCAATTCCCAAATTATAACGATTCAGAAAACCTTTTACTTCTTCTAACGCCTCCTGTTCTGTTGCAAATGAAAACTCTTTCTGTTCTGTATAAGCATCCAGATTGTATAACGGATTATTTGGTTCAATATAAACACTGTTTATCAAATCCCACTCAGCCGGTGTCACATAGTGGCAAGTATTCGTCAACTCTCCCCAGCCAAAAACATATTTGTCTCTTACCAACGTATCTCCCTGTTCCTGTCCCATTGCTTCGTATCCTTCCGGTCCCATAAGTTCCTCCCCCATTGCAGGATAGTCAATGGAGATCGGCATCCCTTTTCCCTTATAAAAAGTCAAATTCTCCGGAGTAATGACATCTGCATCTATCCGTAAATGTTCCCCCTCATAACTGCATCGTTCCGGGAAAGCAATATCTTCTGGCACCTGTTCCCTATTACACCCAGTCAAAAGAATCGCAAGTTCCAGCCCAACTATTATTAATCGTCTGCCTATTTTCTTCATAACCACCAACTCCTTTTTCTATATAATATAGGAGACAGTGGTTACCTGTCTCCCGTTTCTGCATATCCTTATGGCGTATAATATCCAGTTGCATGAACAGATTTGCTAACCCCTTGTGTACTAGCCAATAAACGATAACTATTACCTGCCGAAGCCATATAACTTCCATACGCCTGTCTATACGGACGTGCAACACTAGTGCAAATACCATACCCATATACTTCTGATACCTGTCGACCATTTGCATCCCAAGATGAAAAAAAGATTGTTGATGTTCCACTTAATGTATGAACTGATACATAGAAATTTCCTTCATTATCATCTTTCTGTGTTTTCAAAGTCCACGGATCCGATTTTCCTGTACCATTATTCTTCACTGTCACATCAATTACTGATGTCAATGCATTAGCTGGTACATCTTATCAATGTCATTTCAAACACTGCTGCTAAGGTCAACGCAATCACTACTAAAATACTTCTTTTTTTCATACTCCTACTCCTCCTTCATTTGTTTCTTTACTGCCGGCCGCTTTGGCTGATACATATAGCCTGCACATTCCGGCGGCCATCCCTTTTTACCTTCCGCCTTTATGACTGCCGCTGTTCCTACTAACTCCAACAGTCTTTGCTTCATGTCCATCCTGCCTCTTCACCTCCTGTCCCATTATTTTTCCAAGTGCCAATACTCCTGCATCTAATCCCAATCCGGCAACCAAATACGGTACATATGCATCGTTGCCTGTCTGCCATGCAGAGCATCCTATAACGCTCAGCGTTATGAATACCCGCCTATATACAGCCTTTCTACATACCACCATTTCCTTTTGGCTTAAATTCAGATTTGGATGATTTAGTGGAGCTAAGAGGAATATAACCATGCCTGAAATTACAGATATTACGATCTCAACCACCGGCTTTTGAAAAAATATATGTTCAGATATCCATAATGCTGCTATACATGTCACAACACTCACTAAGATACATCCCCACTCATTTTTCATATGAAAGCCACCAGTTCTTCTTCGCAGCCACAAAAATGTGATCGTAATCAATATCACAGGAATCGTTCTATGTAATACAATTCCTACTATAAAAAATATACTGCTTCCCAATAGTTCATTCAGTATAAGTTCTAAACCATACTCACATTCTTCTCGAACTGCTTCTTCTTTAACATGATTTTTCAGCATATATGCCGTTAATCCGACCGCCAATTTATGCATTTCTTCTTCCTCCTAATATTCATTTTATTAGTATTTTTCCCATCTACAATGCCTATGACACGAATCGGCGGTAAATTCTTATTCACCCATCATTACTGTTCTATTACAATCGTGTGAGTGAAATAATCCGTTCCATATTGTATGAAGTCTTCCCCATTATATTTTTCTACAATTCTGTGTATATTTTTTAAACCTATTCCATGTTTCCTTTTTTCTCTTTTACTCGTAACTATTATCCCCCGTTCCTTTTGTACCTGTCCTTCTATCGCATTCTGTGTAGATATCTGTAGTTCATTTTTCACAAGACAGATTCGAAGCTTTAAGACTCGTTGCTTCTGCTTCAAGCGTTCACATGCTTCTATCCCATTATCTATAAGATTCGCCAGAATAATCACCAGATCCTCATCCTCCATCCTCACAGCACTTAGATCCTGAACCTCCAAAACCAGTTGAACCCGCTTTTGCTCTGCATAAATGAGCTTCTGCCTTAATATGCTATTAACAATTGCATGGTTCGTATTAATAAACGCTCCTTCTTTTTCCCACGTTCCATACAGATGATTAATATACTCCAGTGCTTTGCTATCTTGTTTATCTTCTAACAGCCCCCGAACGCATTCCATTTGATTCCGAACATCATGAATCTTTTTCTGCTGTTCTTCGTAGTTTGCCTCCATCGACTGATATAACTGCATCTGATTTCTGACTTGTATTTCTCCTAATTGTTGCTCGCGTATATTCATCTCTCGTTTTATAATGTCCTGCACCAGATAAAAAAAAAGAAAATTTGCAAGAAGCAAGCCAAATGCACTTAACATCAAAGCCATCATTCCCTGAGATATCAGCATCCCTGCTATCAATGCAAGTGTAAGAATCGGAAATACCATCAACCAACACCAGTCCTTATCAGGAATATAACTCAGATTTCCAATATGATGAAAATACCTACTACACGCTAATACACATAAAAGAAACAACAATTTACACATTATCATTATCAGGGTATTTTCAGGCAGACTTCGTTTGACATCCACCTGCAATATAAATTGAAGCAAAAATACTACAATGCTATCTGCCATTAGATTTAATGTGTATTCAGCAATACTTATAAAGAAGACATGTATAAATGAACCATTATATAAAATTCTTGTACATATAAATGTTCCCAATACTACAACCAATACCCGCCATACCATCCCTGTAATGCAAGCTGCTCCAAACATCATGCCCCACAGTCCAAGCAACACCACCTTATCCATATGATGTTCCAGTGTTCTTCGTTTCAAGAAGGTATCAAAGAATATACGGCAGCATAAAACCTCTACTAGTGTCAGTGCCAGCGTTCGTATAATATAGATCATTGTAGTCCTCCCCGCAGTTCATAGTACTGCTCCTTTACCTGTCGGTAACGTTCTCGCGGTATCATCAGTTCTACTCCATTATCCAGTGTAAGAATATAGTTCTTAATCGATCGGATATGCTGATAATTCACCAGAAAGCTCTTGTGTATCCGTATAAACCGAAAGTCTTTTAGCTGCTTTTCCAGTTCATCCAGCTTTCCATACATCGTATATACTCTGTCATCTCGGACATTCAACTGAAGCTTATGACCTTTACTTTCTATGTAGTACAGATCCGGAACAGCAAGCAACTGCCTGCCTTCCAGACAGTCATAGAACAGTTCCTTCTTCTGTATCTTCATCTGCCGGCACACAGCATCCACTGCCTCCGGCAATGCCCCCTTCAGATCTTTCTTCAGCACATACCGCAGTGCATTTATCTTATATCCTTCTATAGCAAAATCTATATAGGATGTAATAAACACCAGTATGATCTTTTCATTCTGCTGCTTTACCTTTGCTGCCACCTGCATTCCATTTTCTCCGGGCATACTGATGTCCATAAAAAGCACATCACATTCTTTTATTTGATTTGGATTTTGAAATAATTCCTGACCATTGGAAAATGTATCGATCGTATACTCTATACCATCCTGAAATGCCAGCTTCTCTTGAATCGTCTGCGTAATCTGCTGGCGAAAGTATCCTTCATCATCGCAGACTCCTATCGTTAGTCTCATATTCCCACCTCGTTATCTCTTGATTTCCCCTGCACTCTGATACTTTACGCTTCCCATTTGCATTATAGCACTTTTATTCTATATATTTCAATATTGTAGTCTCTGTAAATTCTGAATATTTTCTGACAATCAATGCTATCCGGCACTTTACATCTTTCCAAAGTCTGCTATAATTAATAGGATATGGTTTTATACATAATTCGACCGGTTTCTCCTATCGTCAGGAACAGTCGGTCAAAGAATACAAGGATAAAGGAGTCACAACCATGAGTCACACGATTGAGATCCGGTGGCATGGCCGGGGCGGTCAGGGGGCTAAAACAGCCGCTCTGTTACTGGCCGATGTAGCATTTAAGACCGGAATGCACGTTCAGGGCTTTCCTGAATATGGACCAGAGCGTATGGGGGCACCGATTACGGCCTATAACCGGATCAGTGATGCGCCGATTCGCGTCCATTCAAACATCTATACCCCTCAGTATGTAGCTGTCGTCGACGAAACCCTGTTAGAGTCTGTGGATGTCACAGCAGGTCTGCGGGAGGATGGTGCTATCATTATCAACACCTCTCGTCCGAAGGAAGAGATTCTTCCGCATCTGAAGGGCTATACAGGAAAGGTTTACACCATAGATGCACACAAGATCTCTATGGCAACACTGGGCAAATATTATCCGAACTCTCCGATGCTGGCTGCTGTCGTAGCGATCACCAAAGTTATGGATCAGGAGGCATTTCTACGCGAGATGGAACTGTCCTTCCAGCACAAGTTTGCTAAAAAACCGGAAGTTATTCAGGGGAATATGGAAGCCCTGAAAATGACCTTCAAGGAGGTGCAGTAATATGGCAGCAACCGATATTTCAAAAATCACAGAAAAAAGTACATGGCAGGATATTACCCCCGGCAATCAGGTATACGGTGCCGGCACTTCCCGCTCATTTAAAACCGGCGAATGGAGAACCCAGACTCCTGTATGGATCAAGGAGAAGTGCAAGCAGTGTCTGCTGTGCGTACCGGTTTGCCCGGATAGTTCCATCCCGGTTAAAAACTGCGAACGTGAGGACTTTGACTACGACCACTGCAAGGGCTGCGGCATCTGTGCAAAGGTATGTCCGTTTGATTCCATTGATATGAAGGAGGGCCAGTAATATGTCTATTCGTGAACGTTTATCCGGTAATGAGGCGATTGCACTGGCGATCAAACAGATCAATCCGGATGTTATGCCTGCATTTCCGATCACTCCATCTACGGAGATTCCACAGTTCGTAGCGAACTATATTGCAAATGGCAAGATGGATACCGAGTTCATCCCGGTAGAGAGTGAACATAGCTCCATGAGTGCTACGGTAGGTGCATCTGCCGCCGGAGCCAGAGCCCTGACTGCTACTTCTTCGTGTGGTATGGCTCTGATGTGGGAGGAACTATATGTAGCGGCTTCAAACCGTCTTCCGCTGGCACTGGCACTGGTCAATCGTGCACTGTCCGGTCCGATCAACATCAACTGTGATCACTCCGACAGTATGGGTGCGCGGGACTCCGGCTGGTTACAGATCTACGCAGAGAACAATCAGGAGGTCTATGATAACATGGTACAGGCCTTCCGTATCTCTGAGCATAAGGATGTCCTGCTGCCGATCATGATCTGTCAGGACGGATTCATCACCAGCCACGCAGTCGAGAATATCGAGCTGCTGGAGGATGCTGTCGTAAAGAACTTTGTTGGAGAATATGAACCGGAAAACTATCTGCTAAATCCGGAACAGCCTATGGCCGTCGGTCCATACGCGGTTTCAAACTACTATATGGAAACAAAGATGGGGCAGCGTGCCGCCATGCATAATGCAAAGCAGGTGATTCTGGATGTCGCTAAGGAATTCGAGGAGATTTCCGGCAGACATTACGGCTTCTTTGAGGAATACTGTCTCGAAGATGCAGAGTATGCGATCCTGATCATTGGCTCCGCAGCCGGAACCTGTAAGGATGCGATCGATGCACTCCGGGCACAGGGTAAGAAGGTTGGTCTTTTAAAGCTTCGCGTCTTCCGTCCATTCCCGGCAGAAGAGATCGCTGCTGCACTGTCGCACTGTAAGTCATTAGCGATCATGGATCGTAGCGACAGCTTCAATGGCAATGGTGGTCCATTAGGTGCCGAGGTATCTCAGGCACTTTATAATGCCCGTTCTTCTGTTCTGGCAGTCAACTATATCTACGGTCTGGGTGGTCGTGATATCCGTGTCGAGGACTTCGAGGATATTTATAACCGACTGGAGACGATCGCAGCAACCGGCGAGATCACCGATCAGTTTGATTACATCGGTTTGAGAAAGTAAGGAGGGACGTATCATGGCTACAAAGTATAATTTTAAAGAAGTAATGAATAAGCCGGAGCGTCTGGCTCCCGGTCATAGAATGTGTGCAGGCTGTGGCGGAACCATTGCGGTTCGTGCGGTTCTCCGTGCTCTGCATGAGGGTGATAAAGCGGTCATCGGCAATGCCACCGGATGTCTGGAGGTTTCTTCCTTCATGTATCCATATACAGCATGGGAGGACAGCTATATCCACAATGCATTTGAGAATGCCGGTGCTACACTCTCCGGTGTAGAAACTGCATATAATGTATTAAAGAAAAAGGGAAAGATCGATGACACCTATAAGTTCATCACCTTTGGCGGAGATGGCGGTACCTATGATATCGGGTTCCAGTCCTTATCCGGTGCGATGGAGCGTGGACACGATCTGGTATATGTCTGCTACGACAATGGTGCCTACATGAATACCGGTATCCAGCGTTCTTCCGCAACGCCACGATTCGCAGATACAACAACTACTCCGGTCGGCTCCCAGTCCAATGGTAAGCTGCAGGGCAGAAAGGATCTGGCTGCGATCATCGCCGCACATAATGTAGCATATGTCGGTCAGACAACCTTCCTTGGCAACTTCAAGGATATCCATACCAAAGCAGAATCCGCGATCTATACTCCGGGTCCTGCATTTCTGAATATCATGGCTCCATGTCCGCGAGGCTGGAGATACGATGCCAGTGACATCATGACGATCTGTAAGCTGGCAGTCGAGACCTGCTACTGGCCGCTCTTCGAAGTGATCGAGGGCAAATGGATCCTGAACTATGAGCCAAAGAAGAAGCTTCCGATCGAGGACTTCCTCCGGGCACAGGGCCGGTTTAAGCACCTGTTCAAGCCCGGCAATGAGCACCTGATCCAGCAGTTCCAGGACGAGGTCGATCGTCGTTGGGAGGATCTGCAGTACAACTGCTCCAGAGGTTAACACAAACGAAAAAGGATACACCGTTCCTGTTTATTGAGGGGGCACCTCATATTCAAGAACGGTGTATCCTTTTTTATATTATCTTCTCCACTTCACCCGTAGATCCATTATCATTACTATTATTCCAAAACATATCCAGCTAATACCGATCGCCGCTCCAACCGGTATTACATTCACAGCTAATGAAAAATCCAGTATTTGCCTGACAAACGAATTCATAATCAGAAGAATAACTACGGATACATAGCAGCCTAATAACGTCGCCAAAAGCATAATTACACTTACTTCTCCTCCGAAAATCTGTTTTCGATCCTCCCGTACCATTCCCATGACCTCTAACATGGACAAATATTTTTCATTTCTTTTTCGATAAAATTCCAAAATATAACCGGTCGAAAACATATCAACTACGCAAAATACAGCGATCAATGCTATTAATATCCTTCCGACATCATTCATAAGCCAATTTAACAAGCTATACTGTATTCCGTTTCCGGTCAATTTTATATTTGTATCCGTCTCTGCGTATATCTGCTCCAGATTTAATCTTAGCAATTCCTCTGATTTTTCATAATTATGAATGTAATCCATATAGTTATCAAAATAGTACCGAACCGTTCCGCCTTCTACTCTAAATCGGGACATATCACTATCTCGCAGATTTATGAATATATGTTCAAAATGAATATCCGTCTCATCCAGATTTTCTCTTTTCATAAGATATTCTGCCTGAAGAATTCCTGATATTTCATATTCCTGCAATATCACGGTTTCCCCTTGTGCCGTTTTCTGTGCTATCGTTATATTTTTTCCGATAATATCCGAATCATTTCCTTCAATCCCATATAACTTTAAAATATATGTATCTAACATAATTTCACCGGGATTCTCCGGAAACCGTCCAACTACCCAGCCGGCTTCTTTATCATATGCCGGAATTATTGTCTTGGGTATTATAGCTATCCCTTTCCGATATAATGCCATCTCAATATAAGAATCTGAGTCATATATATTTTGATATGCTTTGCGGTTATATATATAATAGTCATCAATCCTATGTGTTTTCTTATCTATTACTATATTTGTTTCTCCCGCGGTCAATTTCCCATCTTCTCTGTTCGATTCTATCGGTAAAAGTATTACCTCCTGCTCTGCACAATAGGTCGTTCTTTTTTCTTCCGCATCCCTTAGCAAATTATTTGCCCAATCCCCTGTCACCTCAGATGTATCTATATTCTCATAATAATAGCAATCCGCAATATATTTCTTCTCAAATTCCCTCATATAGCAGAAATAAGAATATATAACCGACAGCGAGCAGAACAAAAGAGCCACTAAGAATGACATTCCAATTACTAATTTGCATACCATTGATCTGCCTGCCTTTAGATTCAAATAAATAATCTTTATTTTATCTTTTCTGTCCATTGAACGTTTCTCCATTGTCTCAACAATAACCCTAATACTATAACACTCCCAACAATTCCAATTTCAATTACAAGATTCCAGTTATTATATCTATTTTCCATAGTAATTCCTATATGCTTTTCCATTATCTGATTCATATATGTCAACCATATACTATTCCATACGATTGCTGCCATATAGGCTATTCCGTTTCGGATCCAAAAAAATCCATAATATATTTTCTTACATATCCTTTGTGTACATCCTATTGCCACAAGCATATCTATATATTTTTTTCTCGAATCCAATTTCATAGCTATTGAATTCGAGATACTGTTAAACATCAGTAGAAGCATAAGAATTCCTATTATCCCAAATACAAACTGCACAAAGAAAATAATAGAAAGTACCATATCCAATTTTGCACTCCAAATGTCCCTGCCGTTCATAATTGCGATCAATTTATAGAGCCAAATATTATCTAAATCATTTAGTATCCCTGTTCCTTCCCCTCTGTCTTCATATATTGTAACATCTTGAAACCCCATCTTTTCCAAGGTATGTATATCTTTCTCTTTAAATCCTTTTAATTCAAATTCAAATCCATCCGGATATGCCGGTCTTATATACTCACAAAATATGTTATCCACATTACCGGCCATACCAAACAAAAATAACACCATACTATATATAACAAATTGTATTATTACAGACGATATCCACTCCGGTCTTTCATGCTTCATCTCATACCCTATTAATCTAAAGATATCCTTAGTTCTCATAATTGATAATTTTTCCGTCCTTTAATGTAATAATTTCATCTGTTAACTCTGCATCTTCTCGATTATGTGTTATTAGTATTACACTTCGTCCCTTCTGTACCTGTTCGCGTAATAACTGCATAATTTCTCTTCCATTTTCCGCATCCAAATTCCCACATGGTTCATCTGCAAATAATATATCCGGTTGTGTTACTATTGCCCTTGCAATACTAATCCTTTGCTTCTCTCCACCAGACAAATTTTGAACGAATGCAAATTCTTTATGAAGCATTCCCACCTGCTGCAAAGCATCCTCAATTCTATCCTTGCGATTCCTTTCTGGAATTCTGTTAATCATCATTGCCACTTCTATATTCTGGTATACCGTATATTTGTCCTCTAAAAAATAGTCTTGAAAAATAAACCCTGTTTTATCGGATCGGTATGCGGCCAGCTTCTTTTCAGGCAGGTCATATATAGACACACCCTCTACTTCAACCGTCCCCTCTGTTGGGTGCAGTATTCCCCCAAGCATTTTCAACAATGTCGTTTTCCCACTGCCGGACCTTCCGGTAATGCACAAAAATCTACCTTTCGGCACATCTAAATCCACTCCTCTGACCGGCCAGATTGTACCCGATATATCCTCATATTTTTTTCCGAGATTCCGTACCTTTAACACATTATTACTCCTTAAATACTAATATCTTATTTACATCCTCATCATTTAATTGAATTGTTTTTCTTAACGAATCATACTGAATTACTTTTCCAAAATATGTGTCCGGCACCATACAAAAATATACATATGTAAAGGTGCCATTCTTATCCATTACTATTTCATCATAATTAATTTGCCATGCATTTGACACAAACAAATAGTTCAAGTCCGATACCTGATCTAATACGCTATCCGATAATTTAGCAATGGTTCCTTGTTCTACTAATCTGTTATAATTCTCTAGTTGTTCCTCTCTGTACAGTGCATTTAAATCAATATTATGAAATTGTATTTCATTATTATTAACTGTAATATACGCATCCGGATATGCTTCACAGTTCTCAATATAATATGTACCCTCTGAAATTTCACTACCACCTGATTGGCTGATAAATATAGCTGCCGATAATAGTCCGATTACGATTATAGATATTATTAAAATCTTAATTCCCTTTTTCATATCTCTCCCCCTCCTGATTCACTGGCAAACTCTGTTTCATAATCCATTTCTCCAAAAAGAAATAATCTTTATTCTTTTTCGATCGCTTTTCCTCTACTAAAAAAATCAGCTATTTTACGACTCACTGAAGTAATCAATAAACCACTCATACTTTTGTCATATTGTAGCTGATTTTGCTATAATTTTTCATTTTATTGTCTTATTATATAATAATATTGTACTTTTAGAAAATCAAGAATTTTTCTGTTAAAACTAATTTACGATATTTCATACATTTCCCATGGGGCGCATATTGCGCCCCATGAAAATATTTGAACGGTTCCTTATCTGGCTATCAGTTGATCCCCGTCTACATCGATGGTTACCTTCTGATTCATACCCAGTTTATCACTCAGTATCATCTTCGCAACCAATGTTTCAACATTCTTTTGCAGATACCGTTTCAGTGGACGTGCACCATAGACCGGATCATATCCATGATCAATGATATAGTCCTTCGCCTGTTCGGTAACTGCGATCTCGATCTCCCGATCTGCCAGCCGCTTATTCAGGTCTGCGATCAGCAGATCTACGATACCGCCGATGTTCGCCTTTGTTAACGGCTTGAACATAATCGTTTCATCCAGACGATTCAGAAACTCCGGACGGAAGTGTGCCCGTAGTTCATTCATAACCATTTCCTGTGCTTCCGGCTTAATATCACCATTCTCATCGATTCCTTCCAGCAGATACTGGGAACCGATATTCGATGTCATGATCAGTATGGTATTCTTAAAGTCTACCGTCTTGCCCTTTGAATCTGTGATTCGGCCATCATCTAATACCTGTAGCAGTACATTGAATACATCCGGATGTGCCTTCTCTACTTCATCAAACAAAACAACCGAATATGGCTTTCTTCGAACAGCCTCTGTCAACTGACCACCTTCATCATAGCCTACATATCCCGGAGGCGCTCCGATCAGCCGAGCCACAGAGTGCTTCTCCATGTACTCACTCATATCGATTCGCACCATATTGGCCTCATTATCAAACAGACTGGCTGCCAGTGTCTTTGCAAGTTCTGTTTTACCGACACCGGTTGGTCCCAGGAACAGGAAGGAACCGATTGGCTTGCTTGGATCCTTAATACCTGCCTTTGACCGAATGATGGCTTCGCTTACCAGTTCGACAGCTTCATCCTGACCTACTACCCGCTTATGCAGTTCATCGTCCAGATGCAAGGTCTTATTTCGTTCACTCTCTGTCAGCTTTGCAACCGGGATTCCGGTCCACCGGGAAATGATCTTTGCGATTTCCTCATCGGTTACACTCTCATGTACCAGTGTGTGTTCCTCGGTCTTTAATCGTTCTTCTTCCTTTTCCAGTTCCTGCTTTAACTGCGGCAGCTTGCCATACTGCAGCTCTGCTGCCTTATTCAGATCATAGTTCCGCTGTGCGATCTGGATCTCATTATTCAAAGACTCGATCTCCTCCCGCAGCTTTGTAACTCGTTCAACCTCCTGCTTTTCTTTCTCCCAGTCTGCCTTTGCTCCGGCAAACTGATCCTTCAGTTCAGCCAGCTCCTTCTGCAGCTCTGCCAGTCGTTCCTGACTCAGCCGATCCTCTTCCTTCTTCAGTGCTGCTTCTTCGATCTCTAACTGCATGATCTTTCTGGACATATCATCCAGCTCCATCGGCATAGAATCCAGCTCTGTCTTAATCATCGCACAGGCTTCATCTACCAGATCGATCGCCTTATCCGGCAGAAACCGATCCGTGATATACCGATTTGACAGCGTAGCCGCTGACACCAGAGCACCGTCTGTGATCTTAACACCATGGAAGACCTCATACCGTTCCTTTAAGCCTCGCAGGATCGAGATGGTATCTTCTACGGTAGGTTCATTTACCATAACCGGCTGGAATCTTCGCTCCAACGCCGGATCTGTCTCTATATACTTCCGATATTCATCCAGTGTCGTAGCACCGATACAGTGCAGTTCACCTCTGGCCAGCATAGGCTTTAGCATATTGCCTGCATCCATCGCACCATCGGTCTTACCGGCACCTACGATCGTATGCAGCTCATCGATAAACAGGATGATGTTACCATCACTCTTCTTTACCTCATCCAGAACCGCCTTCAGTCGTTCCTCGAACTCACCACGATACTTCGCACCGGCTAACAGAGAGCCCATATCCAATGCATATACCTGCTTATTCTTCAGTCCATCCGGTACATCTCCGCGCACGATTCGCTGTGCCAGTCCTTCTACGGCTGCCGTCTTACCGACACCCGGCTCACCGATCAGAACCGGATTATTCTTCGTCTTTCGAGACAGAATACGGATAATATTACGGATCTCCTGATCTCTGCCGATGACCGGATCCAGCTTCTGCTGTCTGGCACGTTCGACCAGATCATATCCATACTTTGAAAGACTATCATAGGTAGCCTCCGGATTATCTGTCTCTACCTTCTGATTTCCCCGGACTGTCGCCAGTGTCTTCAGGAAGCCATCTCTGGTGATTCCATACTTCTGGAAGATCTCCCGAACCGCCTTGTTTGCCTTCTTGATCATCGCTAAAAAGATATGCTCTACCGATATATAGGCATCTCCCATCTGCTTTGATTCATTCTCCGCATCCATCAGCGTCATGGTAAACTCCCGACTCATGTAGACATCACTGGTACCGGTTACCTTCGGCCGATAGGCTACCGCCCGTTCACACTCAGAGGTAAATCCCTTCAGATCGATCCCCATCTTGTCCAGCAGCTTTCCGATCAGGCAATCATCTGTCGTCACCATACTCAGCAGTAAATGCTCCTGATCGATCTCCTGATTGTTATATTCATACGCCAGCTTGGAACAGTTCTCTATAACTTCTAGTGATTTTTTTGTAAATTTCTCAGCATCCATATCGAAAACCTCCTTCTATCCTGAACGTGGAATCCACGTTTGTTTCATGTTCTAGTCTGAATATAACACCTGTATTTCACTTTGTCAACAACTTTTTAGCACTCACTTCAAAAGAGTGCTAACAATTTTATAAAGTTACTTCCTATTTCCCGGATAATAACATAAAAAAAGAGTTGTGCACCCATTTTCATGAGGCACAACTCCTTGAACTCCTATAATACTGATTCGATTTAGTAGTAGCTGTATGATGATGCAGCACCTGCAGCAGCCACAATAACGAATATAACAACACCGATAATGACAAGTACTTCCAGAATAATACCGATAATACTTAAGATCTTACCTACCTTTGCTACCTGAGGTACTTCGCCCAATTCCTTAGTCAGCTGTCCATTCAACACTAAGCTGATAATAGCGCAGATGATACCAACACCACCGCAACTAAATACAATTGAGCAGATACCTAAGATCAGACATGCGATTGCCTTACCAGGAGTCTTTGGCTCTTCATTGTTTGTGTACACTTCGTTATTCATGTTATCCATCTTTCTACCTCCACTTTTACATGAATGAATTTTATACAAAGCGGTTTAACTCCGCATTATATACATAATCAATCTGCTTAAGCTGCGATTCAACTGCCGCCCGGTCCACATTCATATCCTCACACAATGCATCCAGTGTTGGATAGAAGTCTCTCAGCTTCGTATTGATCACGCTTAACAGCATCATGGAATCCTTTGGTAACTCCATCTGTTCCTGTCCTTTCTCTTGCAACATCCGCCTGCATCCGTATGGTTGTATCCTACATATGCATCACAAGCAAAATATAGTATATCACATATTTTTCCAACCTTAAAGATATAACTATATGAAATTTATCTGTTTCCCGTAAAATTCATGTAATTTTATCGCTTATATATTCGAGAATACCTTTCCGATGCTGTCCTGTATGAGCAAATCGGCTCCTTCGTCTCTGGATGTCGAAGACTTATTGATCACGACCAGATGATCTCCGCGGAAGTAGTCGATCATACCGGCTGCCGGATATACCACCAGAGAGGTTCCACCAATGATCAGAACATCTGCATGGCTGATATAATGGATTGCCTTCTGCATCGTCCGATTATCCAGTCCTTCTTCATATAGTACCACATCCGGCTTCACGATACCGCCACAGCTGCAGCGCGGTACCCCCTCAGACTTTACAATATATTCCAGATTATAGAACTTATGACACCGCTCGCAATAGTTTCGGTGAATGGAGCCGTGAAGCTCCAGTACCTCCTTGCTGCCTGCCATCTGATGCAGGCCGTCTATATTCTGTGTAATAACAGCCCGTACATGTCCCTCCTTCTCCAACTCTGCCAGCCGGATATGTGCTGCATTCGGTTTTGCTTCCGTATATATCATCTTATCCTTATAGAATCGAAAAAACTCTTCCGGATAGTGCTTATAGTAGGTATGACTGATGATCTGCTCCGGTGGATACTTATACTTCTGATTATATAGTCCATCTACACTACGAAAGTCCGGAATTCCGCTCTCCGTCGACACACCGGCTCCTCCAAAGAATACTACATTATCACTCTCTGACACGATTTTCTTTAACTTCTGAATCTTTTCCATGTTATCCATTATGAAACTCCCTTCTGTCCGATTCTTTGTATATGGTTTCCTTTCGGTTATCTTTCATTTTCTTGTAAGTCCGCTTTCAGTGTACCACTTTCCGGTTGTATGTTCCAGTTCTTTAGGCTATAATCATCACAAGGACGGTGATAAACCATGAAGTTATTGATTGATGCCCGTACTCTGGGCAGTCATCCCAGTGGTATCGGGATGTATGTAAATGATTTTTTAAGAGAACTGATTCGGGATTCCCGATTTGAGATTACACTGCTAAGTGATGTTGCTACCAGTGATGAAATGCGTGCACTGGCGCAAAAGAATATACCGATTATCACATACGGAAAGCCTGTCGTGCAGAGTGCAGCAGTCTTCTCCTACTTCAAGTTCATTCAGGACTCCTTAGACTACTATCAACCGGATGTGTTCTGGGAGCCGAATAACCTGATCCCGGTTCACCTTCGTCGATTCTCCGGCAGGATACTGGTTACCATCCATGATGTGTTTCCGCTCACGCAGCCGGAAACCCACGGATTCTTGTATCCAAGATACTTTCGATATGGCCTGCGTCAGACACTGAAGCAGGCAGACATGATCACCTATAATTCCGTTGAGACACAGATGGAGGTTCAACGGCTATATCCGCAGGCAGCAGATATTTCTCATCTGGTAAGCTATATCATTGTGAACAAACCGGATTTCACAGACGCTCCTGTTACACCGGATGTTCTTTTCCGGAAGCTTCCGATCGATGGCGTCGATTACTTTCTCTACATCGGGAATCTGGAAAAGCGAAAGGGCACGGATCTGTTGATCAAGGCATATGCCCGCTATCGTGCATTGGGAGGAACGAAACGATTGTATCTGGGTGGAAAGATCCGGGAGGACGAGATTCAACGGCTCTATGATGAAACCCACGCTGCCTATCCGGATCTGATTGCCCTCGGTTATGTAGGAAACGAGCAGAAGATGGCTCTCTTCCGCTACTGCTCCGGATTCCTTTTTCCTTCCCGTGCAGAGGGCTTTGGCATCCCTATTATAGAAGCGATGCATTATAATAAGCCGATACTTGCCAGCGATCTAAGTATCTTTCACGAAATAGCCGGAGATGCGATCTCCTACTTTGACTTTTCCGGTTCCGAAGAGCAACAGATCGAACGTCTGGCGCAGGCTATGCTCCGACTCAACCGCGGAGATCTGGAGTCTTATCAGACAATCGTTCAGCGATATCTTCCGTCCGAGCTTGGCCGCACCTTCTGCGACTATATCTATGCGGCCGGAAAATCGGACGTACATTAAAAAAACGGCTCAATCGAGCCGTTTTTTTAATGCCTGTTCATACCTATTTGAAATGATATTTTCCTTTTCCATGCCCCTGTACCGCCTCTATGGCACGATTCTCTAACAAGAGCTTTATCAATTCAGACGCCCTCGTTGCTTTTAATCCCGTTACCTCTTCAACCACCATTCGCCCAAAGATTTTTTCTTTTCCACACACCCGATACAGTTCTGCAATATGAGAAATCGTTCTGCTATTTGCAACCGCTTGAATGTTCGGTATCATGGCCTGAATGTCCGCTTTTTCCGTTTCAATGTTCGCTTTTCCTGCTTCAATGTCCGCTTTTGAAACTACCGAAAAAGTTCCGCTTATATGCATGGTTCTATTATGCAACGTATTCTTTTCATCCAGAAGCAGATTTCGAAGGAATAATTCCAAATACTCTGTTGTTTCATGCACGCCATTCTTTAAATCATTATAATTTGCTCTCACAAGAGCATTTCGAAAATACCATGCGTTTTCTGCAAAGACATCATTCGTCACATCAAATCCAAGCGTTCTCAGATATTTAATAAAGAATACTGCTGTTGTTCTTGTATTTCCTTCCGAAAATATATGAATTTGCCACAGTCTGGATACGAACACCGCCAGATGATGAATGGTTTCATTCATTGTTAAATTTTTGTAGCTGAACTTCTTTTCTTCCGAAAAGTCATAATCCAAGGTAGCCCGGAGTTCGGATGCGCTTCCATATAACACGGTTGCTCCATCCAACACCCATTCCTTCTTCGTAATATTGTAATCCCGTATTTTCCCAGCATGATTATAAATATCTATAAATAATTTTCTATGAATGGAAATATATTCATTGGGTGTAAAACTAAATGCCTTTTCAGACAAAATCTTAGCAATCCGTAATGCTACCTTATCTGCCTCCTCTGTGCGGTCTCCTTCCTCTGCTTTGGGATTTTCTTTATAATAACTGTTTAATAACTCTCCTGCCTCGTCAATAGAAATATCTCCCTTGATATTTTTAATTGCCGCATCTATCAGATATTTTGAGTTCTTCAGGCCATCAACTGCCTGAAGGCCTATCGCTGTATGCCATGCATATCCTCTATCCCTTTCCTCTGGTTCAGATTCTCTTATATATTCCTTAAACGGATCTCTTTCCATAAATAGACCTCCTTCCCCAAAAGACAGAATTCCTTCCACTGCTCCCCCTGTCGGCTATCGTTTTCTTCCTATAAATACCCGCAGAAGAATCACAATCAGTGCAATCACCGCTACTACCGGCAACAAATACCAGGCTGCCATGACAATAATCACTACAACACCGATGATCAATGCCAGAATCAGTAATGCTATCAGAATCAAAATTAATTTTCCATACCAGGAGTTCAGTGTAAACCCATTGCTCCGGCTCTGATTCTGACTCTGGCGTGTCGACTGGTTTCTTTGTTCCTGTGCACGGGTTCTCTGTGTTTCTTCTTCTCCTGTTCCCTTATTTGCCTCAATAATCGTCTTTACGATCAGCTGCACCGGTCCCAGCTCCTCCAGAACCTGCTGCTCTGATTTTCCGCCTGCGATCTCATCATCGATGTATCTGCTATAGTAGTCTACAGACTCCCGAAGCACCTGCTGTGTCACTTCGCCCTGAAGTCCTGACTGAAGTCCATTTATATATTCGCTCTTTGTCATATCGCTATCCTTTCTTCTACTTTGTAGTAATAATCATAACCATGTAGTTCCCATCTTCATAGGACTGCCATGATACGGTATCTGCTCCACCTTCCTTTACTACAAAGGCACAGTCATACTGGATCTTGTCTGCATCGGTCACCATGACCTCGATCCGATCCGTTTCCTTCATCTCGTTTAGTACATAGTCCTTAAAGTCATTGAAGCTGTCAAAGGCAGTTCCGGTCTGTTCATAATAGTTGTAGTCCATACTGGTGCATGCCGGATACGCATTCCGATTCCATGTATGTGTCTTCTCCATGACCGTATCATCTATGTTCAGATATACATGCATCGGATCCTCTCCGGTATCCGGAACCGGATCATCCCAGGTTGTATCCACATGATACCACTGTCCCTGAATATCTACGATATTCCATGCATGATCAACACCGGATGCCGTCCCCACTGCCATCCGGGTATCGATGCCGCTGCAAAGCAGCAATAATTCCATCGCTTCGGCATATCCGTTACAGACTGCAGTGCCTTTTAACAACGCTCCTTCCGCAGTATAAGACAACTGCTCCTCCTCGCCATCTAAGAAGCCATACTTCACATGACTGACGATATAGTCATGGTAGGATACTACCGTTTCATAATCATTATCTTTTTCATACTGATCCATAATCTGCTGAACCTTAATGGACAGCAGCTCGGCGGCAGAGTTATCCTGAATCGCTGTTCCGTTCACTACCTTCTGATATACGTAGTAGTTATTCGACGGATTCAGTTCAAACCGCACCAGCGATACATCGGCATTTACCTTCCGCAGTATGATGTAGCTGGATACATGTCCGAAAAATCCATCCAGATTATGGTTGATTCTGCTTAACTGATCCTCAGATAATCCATTGATATAGGTTGAAAATGTATGATTCCCCTGTGTCAGCTCTTCGGTAATCCGGAGACTCAGCTCCTCGGTAGAGGAAATCATGTTCCCCCGATGGATCTGTACCGCAAATAGCCTCTCAGATACGATTCCTCCCAATACCAACACCAGGATTCCAAGCAATATTAGAATTCTGTATTTTTTCTTCACGAACGCTTCCCTCTGTCTCTTTCCTAATAATATATGCTATTCTAGCATTAACTATCCTTGATTGCAAACGAGATTTCAAAGCGAGATTTTTTTATAAAAATGGTTGACAACTATTCCTTCTATATGGTATATTAGTATCCGTCGTCAGACATATGCGCGAGTGGCTCAGTTGGTGGAGCACGACCTTGCCAAGGTCGGGGTCGCGGGTTCGAGTCCCGTCTCGCGCTCTTTTTATTTGTGCGGAAAGCCTTGTATTTACTGGGTTTTCCGCTTTTTCTATGCTGTCTGAATCGGTAGACAACGGTAGACAACTTTTTGACCGTTAGTCAAAACCCCATCCATTATACATGGATGGGGTTCATTTTCTACTTTTTAGTAGTTAAAATTGCTTAATGCCAATGCAACACCTGCAATAGAATTAATGATAGATGCCAGGATACATACGCATGACATAATCAGACCTGCGATAGACATACCCTTCATACCACTCTTCTTGATACCCAGAATCCCCAGGATGATTCCTGCGATTCCTACCGGATATCCAAGAATTGGAAGGCACCATGCCAATAAACCGACGATGCCCAGAATCAATGCTGCAATCGCAAAGCCCTTCTTTGGCTCTTCTGATCCCATACCCGGATCATTGTAATTGTAGTTGTTATCCATTTCTTTCTCCTCCGTATTTTTTCCGGACGTTTCTTCGTCCTTATATCTATAAAAACTGCATTGCAGTCCTTATCTCTGCTGATCTTCACTCCATAACCGTTCGAACTCCTCGATCGGTACCGGCTTTGAAAAATAAAAGCCCTGTGAGGTCTGGCAGCCGTTATCATATAAGAAGTCTGCCTGTTCCTTTGTCTCTACCCCTTCCGCGATAATATCCAGTCCGAGATCTCCGGACATCGATATCACATGAGATACGATGGTCTTTCCATGTTCATTCTCCAGACATTCATCCAAGAATAACCGATCCATCTTCAATACATCGAATGGGGTATCCTTCAGCATGCTCAGAGATGATAGTCCTGACCCAAAGTCATCCATCATCAGTGTGAAGCCTGCTTCCTTAAATGCATTTGCATATTCGATCGTTGCTTCATTCTCCGCCGTCTCTGTAATCTCGACCTGTAACAGACCGATCGGAAGCTCATACTTCTCTACCAGCCCTTTCAGATAGGACACGACATCTATCTTTCCCAGATAGGTTCTGGAGACATTTACAGATATCGGTACCGGCTCCTTCCCTTCCTGTAACCACCGGTGCAGAAGGATACAGACATTCTCCCACATATACTGATCCAGCTTCAGAATAAAGCCATTTTTCTCAAATACCGGTATAAACTCTGCCGGTGATTTTACTTTATTATCAGAAGCAATCCATCGTACAAGTGCCTCTGCACCAACGATCTTTGCCTTATGCTTGTCATAGCTATACTTCGGCTGCAGATAAACGCGGAATTCTCCGTTTCTCAGAGCCTCTTCCTCTGCTTCTTCGATCAATGCCGCTGCCGCCTGACTATTATCCAAGGTTTCATCATAGAATGCCACATTTCTTAACACGGAATTCTTGATATACATTCTGGCGATACCGGCTTCATCTCCATACCGCCGATACTCTGTCCCTGTACCGGGTACAACACTGACGCCATAGGACATCTGAAAGCGGATATCTCCGCAACGATGCAGACGTTCATCAATGTTCTCGATGAACTCCAGAATCTCTTCCCGACTGTTATAGTATGTCACTACCTGAAACAGATCGGAAGATATCCGGCAGTAGATATGATCATCATCACACATCATCTTCAAGGTATCCAGTATGTACTGCAGCACCTCGTCCCCCCGGTCACTTCCATAGGTACTGTTGATGTACCGGAACTTCCGTATATCAAACTGTATGTACGCATACTGACGTTCCGGCGCCTTCGCCTGAAATCTGGCGATCCGATTAATAAAAATCCCCGGATTCTTGTCATTGGTAAAGCTGGTTAAGATCTCCCGGGCTTCCAGTTCCTTTCCCTGCAGACGCTTCGCCTTTCCTACATATGCCCGAATCAGCCCTTTTTCATCCAGATCCAGATAGCATCGAATCGATAGCAGGATCGTCTCGTCTTCCTGTTTCCGTATCCGCAGCTCTGTTGACAGCTCGCTCATACGAATCGGCTCCCGCATTCCCTGCTGAATCCGTTCATACAGGTTAATGATCTTCCCCCGATCCTCCGGCACCACCTGATCGCCACTATAGAGTGCCAGAAGGTAGTTCTGATCACCCTTCATAATCGTCTCCGGAATAAAAGCATTATCTTCGATGTAGTGATAACCACTTCTTACATTACTATAAAAATACACCGTATCCATATGTTCTGCACGAATTCTTGGCATATTTACAATTTCTGCCCGATTTGGATTTCCTTCCACGATTCTTCACCCCTTGCATCCTACAGATATCCTCACTCTTATTATACAAAAACAGGCATATCTGTATCACGTATATGCCTGCTTTCATTCCGCTCTACCTAATAGAGCCATTATAACACATTTTTTTAACTATTTCATTATCTAATTTCGGTTTTCCCACCCATATATGGTCGAAGTGCCTCCGGAATCCGAACACTACCATCTGCCTGCAGATTGTTTTCCAAAAATGCGATCAGCATACGTGGTGGAGCAACAACCGTATTGTTCAGTGTATGTGCCAGATACTTAGTACCATCTTCTGCCTTTATGCGAATACGCAGTCTTCTTGCCTGTGCATCACCCAGATTGGAGCAGCTGCCTACCTCGAAGTACTTCTTCTGTCTTGGAGACCATGCCTCAACATCCACGGACTTCACCTTCAGATCCGCCAGATCTCCGGAACAGCACTCCAGTGTTCGTACCGGGATATCCATAGAACGGAACAGATCTACGGTATTCTGCCACAGCTTATCAAACCACATCTTACTGTCCTCCGGCTTACAGATGACGATCATCTCCTGCTTCTCAAACTGGTGAATCCGGTATACGCCACGTTCCTCCAGACCATGTGCTCCCTTTTCCTTACGGAAGCATGGAGAATAGCTGGTCAGTGTCTGCGGAAGCTGTGCTTCCGGTATCATCGTATCAATAAACTTACCGATCATGGAATGCTCGCTGGTTCCGATCAGATAGAGATCCTCACCCTCGATCTTATACATCATGGCATCCATCTCTGCAAAGCTCATAACACCGGTTACGACATCACTCCGAATCATAAATGGAGGTACACAGTATGTGAACCCACGATCGATCATAAAATCTCTGGCGTATGCGATAACAGCTGAATGCAGTCTGGCAATATCACCCATCAGATAATAAAAACCATTTCCGGCTACTCTTCTGGCTGCATCCAGATCAATACCATTAAACTTCTCCATAATCTCAGTATGGTATGGAATCTCATAATCCGGCACAACCGGTTCCCCATACCGCTGTACTTCTACGTTCTCACTATCGTCCTTGCCGATCGGTACACTCGGATCAATAATATTCGGAATCGTCATCATAATCTTCTTAATCTTTTCCTGCAGCTCCGGCTCCTTTGCTTCCAGTTCAGCCAGACGGGAAGAGGACTCAGCTACCTTCTTCTTGATCTCTTCTGCCTCTTCCTTCTTACCCTGTGCCATCAGTCCACCGATCTGCTTGGATAACTGATTCTTCTCTGCCCGGAGGCTGTCTGCCTCCTGCTGAGTCTTCCGGCTCTCTGCATCCAGTTCAATCACTTCATCTACCAGAGGAAGCTTGCTATCCTGGAATTTATTCTTAATGTTCTGCTTTACAACGTCTGGATTTTCTCTCAGAAACTTAATATCTAACATATTGTCCTCCTGCCCCACAGATCTTCATCTGTCTCGTTATCATTATCATTTCTATAACGCATTCAGTTTATACCATTTTCGGACAGTTTGCAAGTACCCTTACCAGATCAGTGCCGTAGCACCATAGGTCAGGCCGGCTCCGAATCCGGATAAGATGATCCTTTCTCCCCGCTTCAGCTTTCCGGCCTGATTCAGTTCATCCAAAAGTACCGGAATGCTGGCAGAAGACATATTTCCATACCGATGTAGATTCATCGGGAACTTCTCCTCCGGCTCTCCCAGACGCTTTGCGATAGACTGTATAATCCTTGCATTTGCCTGATGTAAGACATAATGATCTACCTCTGACTTATCCCAGCCTGCCTTATCCAGTACCTGCTGGATACTTTCCGGAACCTGACTGACCGCAAAGCGGAAGACCTCCTGCCCGTTCATCTCCAGATACCCGGTACCTGTTGCCTCTTCATTTGACGCAACTATCTCTGTAAACGGAGTTCTGGCCGGTGCCTCATAACGATAGAGTGCCATGCCCTTTTTCCCGTTTGCGCCCTGTACCATAGCTACCAGACCATCCTCTGCGGCCTCGATATAGGCGGCTCCCGCACCATCTCCGAACAGGATACAGGAAGACCGGTCATTCCAGTCTATGATCTTTGTCAGCACCTCAGCTCCTACGATCAGTGCATTTTTATACAGCCCGCACTGAATATAAGCAGCAGCGGAATCCAGAGCGAACAAGAAGCCTGCACAGGCAGCATTTACGTCATATGCCGTTGCATTTTCTGCCCCGATTGCAGCCTGTATCTCACATGCCAGACATGGAAATGTACAGTCCGGAGATACGGTAGCCGCCAGAATCAAATCCACATCTTCTGCCTTCTTTCCGGCATTTTGCAATGCTTTCTCACACGCCTCTGCTGCCAGAGATGTCGTCGTCTCCGTTGTAACCGCATGCCGGCTTCCGATACCGGTCCGCTCTCGGATCCATGTGTCTGATGTATCCAGAAATGCCTCCAGATCCTTATTCGTTATCTCTCTTTCCGGTATGGAACTTCCGGTTCCCAGTATTCGTATTGTCATCTTATCTATCCTCTCTTTTCTTATCTTCCGGTATCCTTTTTATACATGACATAGCCTTGGTTTCTATCTTTTTTGTGATCTTTTTTTATTACCTAGTATAGAAAACCACTTCTTGTAAACCTACAAAAGCAGCAAAACCTGTTACGGCTTTGCTGCTTTTTGCTCGTCTGTATGTGCATAATTGACTTCCGGCATCAACTGTTCGTTCATGATCGTGAGCACCCGGTCAAATGCCTCTACATCTTCTCCGGAACAGGTTTCCTTAACCCGCTTCAGAACCTCGTCCACATAGGACTGACTGATATTATAATATTTATAGTACTTCTCTGTCACATGCAGATGATACTCTCTCTTATCGGTTTCCGATTGTTCTTTCGTAATATACCCCTTTTGTATCAGGCTGTTAACCCGATAGGTGGCATTTGGCGATGAGATGTTAATGAAGTTCGCAAATTCATTTATCGTAGGACTCCCCAGAGCACCTATGATCTCTGCACAGAACGCTTCCATAGTCGTCAGACTCAGCTCCCGATCCGGTGCCTGTGCAAATACATTCTGATAGTAACGAACCTTGAACTTTCTATATACCTCCGAAAACGATTCTTCTATCATGGACTACACGTTCTTTCCATCTTCCTTAGAATCTGCACCGATCACAAAGGACAGCTCTGCCTGAGCAGCCACTTTATCGCCAACCTTCGCTACTGCCTTTCCAAAGCCGATCGGACCTCTCCGATCTGTGATCTCACATTCCAGGGTCAGGACATCGCCCGGTACTACCTGCTTCTTGAAGCGTGCATTCTTGATTCCTCCGAAGAATGCGATCTTACCCTTATTCTCTTCCTCGCACAGAATCGCTACGGCACCTACCTGTGCCAGTGCCTCTATGATCAGAACTCCCGGCATCACATGCTGTTGTGGAAAATGTCCACAGAAAAACAGTTCGTTTACAGAAACACATTTGATACCTTTTGCACTCTTACCCGGCTCACATTCCACGATCCGATCCACTAACTGAAATGGATAACGATGTGGGATAATTTCCTGAATCTGATTTGAATTTAATTCCATATCTGTCCTCCCGTATTTTGCTGTTGGTTCTTAGGCTTCTGTATAATGCTTAAACAACAGGCTGGCATTGTGTCCGCCAAAGCCCAGTGAATTTGACAGTGCATACTCTACCTGTACATTTCTGCCTTCATTTGGAACAATATCCAGATCACATTCCTCATCCGGTACCTGATAGTGAATCGTTGCCGGAATGAATCCATCTCTCAATGCAAGCGTACTGAAGATTGCCTCTACCGCACCACTTGCACCTAACAAATGTCCGGTCATCGACTTCGTAGAGCTGACCATCAGCTTATAAGCATGATCACCGAAGGCTGCCTTGATCGCCTTTGTCTCACCTGCATCATTCAGATGCGTCGAAGTACCGTGTGCATTGATATAGCCAACCTCTTCCGGTGCGACACCCGCATCCTCCATTGCCAGCTTCATACATGCCGTTCCGCCTGCTCCGGTCGGATCCGGTGCTGTAATATGATAAGCATCGCAGCTTGCACCATAGCCCACGATCTCACCGTAGATCTTGGCACCTCGTGCCTTTGCATGCTCCAGTTCCTCTAAGATTAAAACGGCTGCGCCCTCACCCATAACGAAGCCCTTACGCTCCTTGTCAAATGGGATGGAGGCACGGTTGATATCCTCTGTGGTGTTCAGTGCCTTCATGGAAGTAAATCCTCCGACTCCCATGTTACAGATACATGCCTCAGCGCCACCGCAGAGCATAACGTCTGTATACCCATCACGAATATAATGGAAAGACTCACCGATCGCATTATTACCGGATGCACATGCGGTTACTACGCAGGTACATACGCCCTTAAATCCGGTCTCGATTGCGATCTGTCCGGCTGCCATATTCGCGATTGACATCGGAATAAAGAATGGGGAAATCTTCTCGAATCCACGATTCATTCCTCTCTCATGCTCACTCTCAATCGTTTTCAATCCACCGATACCGGCAGAAACGATCGTACCGCAACGCAACGGATCTTCCTTCTCCATATCGATTCCACTGTCTGCAAATGCCTCTTTCGCTGCAATCATTGCAAACTGTGTGTACTTGTCCATTCTCTTTGCTTCTTTTTTATCCAGATACTCTTCCGGCTGATAGTTCTTTACTTCACCGGCGATCTTTACCTGAAACTGTGTGGTATCAATCTGCGTAATCCGATCGATTCCACATACGCCCTTCTTTACATTTTCCCAGGTCTCCTGTGTATTATGTCCCAGTGGATTGATTGTCCCCAGACCGGTAATTACAACTCTTCTCTTCATGGATAATCTCCCTTTCTTTTCTGTGCTTATGCCTGCTGATAGACTACATAACCATTCCACCGTCTACATGCAGAACCTGTCCTGTGATATAGGATGCCTTGTCGGATACCAGGAATGTAACTGCATCTGCCACATCCTCCGGCCGTCCCATTCTGGATAACGGAATCTCTTTTGCCATCTGTTCCTTGACCGCATCCGGAAGTCCCTCTGTCATATCGGTCGTTATAAAGCCGGGTGCTACCGCATTTGCTGTTACATTTCTGGATCCCAACTCCTTTGCCAGAGACTTTGTCATACCGATTACACCCGCCTTGCTGGCTGCATAATTCACCTGTCCTGCGTTTCCGCTTACACCAACGACACTGCTGATCGTTACGATTCTTCCGTACCGCTTCTTCATCATCAGCTTTGATGCCGCCCGCATACAATAAAAGGCACCCCGCAGGTTTGTATCAATAACCTGATTAAAGTCATCGTCTGACATTCGAAGCAGCAGTCCATCTCTGGTGATTCCCGCATTATTTACAAGGATTTCTATCGTTCCGGTTATCTTCAGTGCTTCTGCAAACAGTGCTTCTACCTCTCCCGGCACTGCGACATCCGCCTGCACAGCAACCGCCTGCACACCATATTCCCTGCACATGGCTGCTGTCTCTTCTGCAGCTGCCGCTCCCTTTGCATAACAGGTCACGATGTTTGCGCCTTCCTTTGCCAATGCAACACAGATGGCCCTGCCGATTCCACGGCTGCCCCCGGTTACAATGGCGGTTTTATTCTCTAATAACATATCGATTCCTTTCTTTTCCGATCCCTATGCCAGCTTCTCTAACAATGCATCGATATCCTCTGCCTTTTCCACGCTATAGCAGGTGATATCCGGGCAGGTCTTCTTTACAAACTTTGATAATGCGGTTCCCGGACCGATCTCTACGATCGTATCAACTCCCTGTTCTGCCATGAAACGAATGGAATCCTCGATATAGATGCTATGCTGCACCTGCTTCTCAAGCAACGCCGGAATCGTCTCCTCTTCTGTCTTTGTCCGTCCCAGTGTATTAAAGACTACCGGGAACTGCATCGGACCAAAGGTTTCATTTGCAAACCGTTCCTTCAGCTTATCGCCTGCCGGCTTCATAAGAGAGGTATGGAATGGACCGCTTACATTCAAAGGAATACATCTTCTGGCTCCTGCTTCCATCATCAGCTCAATCGCACGATCGACCGGTGCTGCATCTCCGGAGATAACGATCTGTCCCGGACAATTATAGTTTGTAGGCTCTACGACATTTAACGGCTGATCCTTAAACTCTTCATGCGCCTGTGCGCAGCATGCCTGTACCTTTTCACGATCCAGGTTGATTACGGCTGCCATCTTACACTGACGATCCACTACCGCCTCTGCCATAGCCTGACCGCGATAGGCCACCAGAGAGATTACCTGCTGATCTTCAAATACGCCCGCTGCGTGAAGTGCAGAATACTCACCCAGACTTAATCCTGCTGCCATATCCGGCACAATTCCTTTATTCTTTAAGATCTTTGTGACGCCAACCGCAAATGCCACCATACACGGCTGTGTATATCTGGTTGTATTTAACTTCTCTGCCGGTCCGTTAAAGCAGCAGTCCTTCACATCAAAATCCAAATCGGTATGATCCATAACCTCACGGAACTCCGGGTATGCTTCATAAAAGTCCTTACCCATTCCTACGGTCTGACTGCCCTGTCCGGCATACATAAATGCTAACTTCATATCTATCCTCCTACAGACTAACCTTCTTCAGTTCTTCCAGTTCTTTCTTTGCATCCTCGTACAGATTATTAAGAATCGTAGCCAATGGCTGAATCTCCTTTAGCTGTCCGCATACCTGACCAGCCATTACAGATCCATTCTTCACATCTCCGTCCAATACCGCACGTCTGAGTCCGCCCAGTGTAAACTGTTCCAGATCTTCTCTGGTTCCACCGCTGCGTTCTACCTTTATGTATTCTCGTGCCATATCATTCTTTAAGATACGTACCGGAGCATCCAGTGATCGTCCGGTAACGGTTGTACTATTATCTCTGGACTTTAGCAGTGCCAGCTTGTAGTTTTCATGAACCGGACACTCTTCACTCACCAGCAGACAGGTTCCTACCTGTACACCGATGGCTCCCAGTGCCAGCGCTGCTACAAACTGCTTTCCACTGGCGATACCACCGGCCGCTATCACCGGAATCGATACCTTCTCGATCACCTGTGGTACCAATGTCATCGTGGTCATGTCTCCGACATGGCCGCCGCTTTCTCCGCCTTCTGCAATCACCGCATCGGCACCCTGCTGTTCTACCTTTCGTGCTAATGCTGTACTGGCAACGACCGGTATGATCTTGCTGCCGGCATCCTTCCACATCCCCATATACTTTCCGGGTGTTCCCGCACCGGTTGTAATAATTCCGATCTTCTCATCTGCCAGAAGCTGTGCGATATTGTCCACATCCGGATTCATCAGCATCAGATTCACACCAAATGGCTTATCCGTCAGCTTTCTGCACTCGGCAATCTCCTTCTCCAGTGCTTCCGCATTCATTCCGCCGGATGCGATCAGACCTAATGCCCCTGCATTTGATACCTGAGCAGCGAACTTACCGGTTGCGATATTTGCCATACCGCCCTGAATGATCGGATACTTGATATTTAACATCTCATTTAACATCATATTATGCTTTCTCCTTCTTTGCCTCTTCGATAATCGCAGCATCCATATAACGGAACTTATCATATCGATTCTTAGCCAGCTCATTTGGTGACATCTTCTTATAACGTGCCAGCTCCAGTGTCAGGATCGCATCAATCTCGCGATATACCTTGTTTGGATTCTGCTGAATGCCACCCAACGGTTCCTTCACGATTCCATCGATGACTCCATAGTGCTTCAGATCCTGTGCAGTCAGCTTCATCAGCTCACATGCTTCTGCACTCCGGTTGGAATCCTTCCACAAAATGGATGCAAAGCCCTCCGGTGACAGTACGGAATAAACCGCATTCTCCAGCATATACACACTGTTTGCAACACCGATTGCCAATGCACCACCACTGCTGCCCTCGCCGGTTACGATAGCGATGACCGGTACCTTCAGAGAACTCATCTCCGCCAGGTTCTTTGCGATGGCATTTGCCTGTCCATGCTCCTCTGCTTCCAGTCCCGGATAAGCACCCGGTGTATCAATAAATGTAATGATCGGACGTCCGAACTTCTCTGCCTGCTTCATCAGACGCAGTGCCTTCCGATACCCTTCCGGCTCCGGCATGCCGAAGTTGAACTCCATATTTTCATTGATATTCCGCCCTTTCCGATGGCCCAATACCGTTACCGGCACACCATGGAACATCGCGATTCCTCCAAGGATACTCTTATCTTCCTTGCTCAAAAAGTCGCCTCTCTGTACAAAGAAATCATCAAATAACGCATCAATATAGTCATCGATCTTTGGTCGTTTAATACTTCTTGCCAGATATACCTTATCAGCCGGCGTCAGATCTGCACACTGGCGAAGCAGCTTCTTCTTCTCAGCCTTCAGTTCCTTTACTCTTACATCTGCTGCATAATCATCCTTCTTTGCAGACTCTTCTTCGATCTCACGATCGATATCCCGAAGTCGTTCATCTATCTCACGCATCATAAGGACCACCTCTTTCTTTCATGAAGCTTCAAAATCTGACCTACTACATCCCGCATCTCACCTCGCGGTACGATCTGATCTACAAAACCATGTGTTTCCAGATATTCTGCTCTCTGGAAGCCGACCGGCAGCTTCTGTCCTATGGTCTGCTCGATAACTCTTGGTCCCGCGAAACCGATCAGGGCTCCCGGCTCTGCCAATGTAATATCACCCAGTGTTGCAAAGCTGGCACTGACACCACCGGTTGTCGGATGCGTCAGACATACTACATATAATCCGCCATGTTCACTGAACCGCTGCACTGCCGCACTGGTTTTTGCCATCTGCATCAGGGAAAGAATTCCTTCCTGCATTCTGGCACCGCCACTGGCCGTAAACATCACAACCGGTAATTTATTCTTATCTGCCACTTCAAAGGCATACGTTACTTTCTCTCCTACGGCAATTCCCATACTTCCCATGAGAAATTCACTTCCCATGATCGCGATCATTGCCTTCTGTCCATATATCTCACCGACACCGATCAGGACGCCTTCTTCCAGTCCGGTCTTGTCCTGCAGCTTCGTAATCTTTTCCTCATAATCCGGGTAGTTCAAAGGATTCACAAATGGTACATCGCACTTCAGCTTCCGAAATGTTCCGGGATCTACCATACTTCTCATTCTTCGTACTGCTGATATCTTATTGTGTGCTCCACATTCCGGACATACAAACAGGTTCTTCTTCATTACATTCGAAGGAATCTCCTTCTTGCAGGAAGAACAGGTAATCATCTCTACAGAATCTTCCTGCTTCTCTGTCTTCTCCGGCTTTGCTGCTACCGGTTCAAACTCGTCACTGTTCAGTTCCTCTGTATCTTTGTTCGAATGCTTCAATACTGTTGCGTATTTTGCCAATTCGCTCTTTGTTTTACCTAAAAAGCCCATATTATCTCACTCCACTTCTGTTGGTTGCCCTAAAAGAAACAGGCATACACAAATCTCCTGATTATGTACAGATTCATATATGCCTGCGTCCTTAAGCCAATAGTTGTTATCTACTCCTGATGAGCAGTAACGTAGTCTACTAAATCCTTAACAGTCTTCATCTTAGGAAGATCTTCATCTGCGATAGCTACACCGGTCTTATCTTCAATAGCCATACCCAGTTCTACTGCATCCAGAGAATCTGCACCCAGATCATCTGTCAGAGATGCCTCTAATGTGATCTTATCCTCATCACAGCTCAGGGTATCAGCGATAGCTTTCTTAATTGTTTCGAACATAGTAGTTGTCTCCTTTTCATTATTATAATAATATTTTAGTTAAAAAATTTTAATTTTTTTCAACCAAATTATATTGTATCAATTATTCCCTGTTTGTCAACCGATTTATCCGATTTCACTTGCTTTATTGATACATTTTTTTCCTTTTTTCACCTCGTTTCTTTTTGTTCATAAAATGTTCAAACTTTCGCCACACTTTTTATAATAATACCTATTGACATTTTCCATGCTGCAATTTACCATTATATAGTGCGTGCATGTAGTATTCTAAACTACATATAAAATTTTACCACACCACAAGTAATAGTCAAGAAAACAATTATCTTTTTTAGTTTAAAATAAGAAAGGGAATCAAAAACATGAGCCATTCAAACTTACAGCCGGAATCCGGTATCGCCGGCAAATTTATTTCCACAGCCAAAGATGAAAACGGCGTATTAAGTGCTATCGAGTTTCACAACGATGAGCACTTTAACTTTGCGTATGATGTAGTAGATGTACTGGGTAAAACCAAGCCGGATAAGCTGGCAATGCTTCACATCGCCAACAGCGGAAAGGAACGTCGTATTACCTTTAAAGATATGATGGTATATTCTAATAAGGCAGCAAACTACTTCCGCTTCCTGGGAATCAAACGTGGCGACCGCGTTATGCTGGTTCTGAAGCGTCACTATCAGTTCTGGTTTGCCATTCTGGCACTTCATAAGATCGGTGCGATTGCCATCCCGGCTACCAATCTTCTGGTAAAGAAGGACTTTGAATACCGACTGAAGGCCGGAAAGATCGATGCCGTTCTGTGCACCTCAGACGGAAAGGTTGCTCAGGAGGTTGAACGTGCCTCTAAGACCTATGATGGTCTGAAGGCAAAGATCATGGTTGGTTCCTCCACACTGGTCGGCTGGAGAAACTTCAACCGCGATATCCGCTTCTTCTCACCGGAATTTAAGAAGCCAACGGATGTTCCGGGCGGTGATGATCCTATGCTGATGTTCTTTACATCCGGAACCACCTCTTATCCAAAGATTGCTGCCCATAGTTATAAGTATGCTTTGGGACACTTTATTACCGCCAAATACTGGCAGCAGGTCGATCCGGACGGTATCCACTTCACGATCAGTGATACCGGCTGGGGAAAGGCTCTGTGGGGAAAGCTCTATGGACAGTGGCTCTGTGAGGCGGCTGTATTTACCTATGACTTTGATGAGTTCTATGCCAGCGAAATATTGAAAATGATTGAAAAGTATAAAATTACTACCTTCTGTGCACCACCTACCGTTTACCGGGTTATGGTACACATGAAGCTGGATCACTTTGATCTTTCCTCCTTAAGCACCGTTGCTACCGCAGGAGAGGCACTGAATCCGGAGATCTATGACAAGTTTTATAAAGCTACCGGCATGAAGATCATGGAGGGCTTCGGTCAGACGGAGACAACTCTGACGATCGGTAATCTGGCAGGCATGGAGCCGAAGCCGGGTTCTATGGGTAAACCGAGCCCACAGTATACGGTACGTGTTATGCGGCCGGATGGTTCCTTATGCGATACCGGCGAAACGGGTGAGATCGTCATCAGTGTAGAAGACGGTGCTCCGGAAGGACTGTTCCTCGGCTACTATCTGGATGAAAAGCGTACCGATTCTGTCTGCTATAATGGATATTATCACACAGGTGATACTGCATATATGGACGAAGACGGATTCTTGTGGTATGTTGGACGTGTAGACGATGTAATCAAGTCTACCGGATATCGTGTCGGTCCTTTTGAAATCGAAAATGAGATTATGAAGCTTCCTTATGTATTGGAATGTGCAGTCACATCGGTTCCGGATTCTATGCGTGGTCAGGCGATTAAGGCCAGCGTGGTTCTGACTGAGGGAACGGCTGCCACCGATGCCCTGAAAAAGGAAATGGTTCGCTTCTTTAAGGCAAATCTTGCTTCCTATAAGCGTCCGAAGGTCATTGAGTTCGTAAAGGAACTGCCAAAAACTGTCAGTGGAAAGATTCGCCGTGTAGAGATCAAGGAGAAGGACTGGGCAGCCGATACTACCGATAACAAACAGTAAACAACAGGATCAGAGAGAGGTTAACATGAAATCAAACATCGTAATCACCGGCATGGGTGCTGTCACCCCTGTTGGTATCGGAATCACAGAATACTGGAAGGGACTGATCAATGGCGTTCAGGGAATCGGCAAGATCACACATTTTGACGCTTCCGCCCTGCCGGTACAGATCGCCGCAGAAGTAAAAGGCTTCGAGCCAACCGACTATATGCCGCGAAAGCTGGCAAAGGAAATGGATCCTTTCATGCAGTATGGCTATGTGGCTGCAGATGAGGCACTCACGGACGCCGGTCTGAATCAGGAGACTGCTGAGGAACGCCCGGTACCCGCCGACCGTATCGGTATCGTAGTCGGAACTGCATTTGCCGGAATTGCGACGATCGCAGCTACCCAGAACGATATCAGTACCGGAGTCCATTCCAAGGTTAGCCCTCGTTTTGTACCGAAGGTCATCGGAAACATTGCCGCTGCCCAGATTGCCATCGCAAAGGGCTTTCGCGGGCCAAGCTTAACCGTGACTACCGCATGCTCTTCCGGTGCAGACGCCCTGTCTACCGGTATTATGCTGTTAAACAGCGGAGAAGCAGATGTTATTCTCTGTGTCGGTGCGGAAGCGGCAACTTCTCCACTCACCATTATGGGACTATCCTCTGCACACGCCCTGTCTACACACAATGATACACCGGAATCTGCCAGCCGTCCGTTTGATGCTACCAGAAATGGTTTCGTCATGGGTGAAGGCGGTGGATGCATTATAATAGAAACAGAAGAACATGCAAAGGCCAGAAAGGCACATATCCATGCTTCTATCATCGGCTGGGCAAACAGTACCGACGGTTATCATGTTACCTCCCCTCATCCGGAAGGAATCGGTGCCATCTACTGTATGAAACGCTGTCTGGATAAGGCCGGTATCCGGCCGGAGGATGTCGACTACATAAATGCTCATGGTACTTCCACCCCGAAGGGAGATATTATCGAGACTGCCGCTATTAAGACTCTGTTCGGTTCTCATGCAACCTCAGGTCTGGCGATTTCCTCCACGAAAGGTTCTACCGGTCATCTGATGGGTGCCGGTGGTATCACAGAGACTATCGCCTGCGTAAAGGCACTTCAGGAGGATATGATTCCTCCGACTCTGAATCTGCAGAAGGCAGATCCGGAATGTGATCTGGACTATGTACCAAACACAGCCAGAAAACAGCCGGTACGGATCGCCATGTCCAACGCATTTGGCTTCGGCGGTCAGAACTCCAGCATTCTGGTAAAGAAATACGAAGAATAAGGACTATGCGCATATGAATAAGGATTTGACCGTAGGAAAACCGGAAACTATACTGTGGAAGTTCTGTCTTCCGCTCTTTGGAAGTGTCATCTTCCAACAGCTATACAATATCGCCGACAGCTTTGTTGCCGGCAAGTTCATTAATGAAAACGCCCTTGCTGCCGTAGGTAACAGCTATGAGATCACTCTGATCTTCATTGCCTTTGCCTTCGGCTGTAATATTGGGTGTTCCGTTATCGTTTCCCAGTTCTTTGGGGCAAAGGACTATGCCCGGATGAAAACCTCGGTTTATACATCTATGATTTTTTCCATCCTTTTATGTGGCATCTTAATGCTCGCCGGACTCCTCGGCAGCCATAGTCTTCTGACCTTGATCCACACGCCCGATGAGATCCTGAGTGACTCCCGTCTTTATCTGGATATCTATATCTGGGGCTTACCGTTTATGTTTTTATACAATATCGCTACCGGTATCTTTTCTGCTCTGGGTGACTCAAAGACACCGTTTATTTTCCTCGCCATCTCTTCTACTTCGAATATTGCTGTCGATATCCTCTTTGTGAAGTCCTTCCACATGGGTATCGCCGGTGTTGCATGGGCCACCTTCCTCTGTCAGGGAATC
>Ga0129313_1000207_pt1 | contig 57940 bp, 46 predicted proteins | sample O1105metagenome_FD_94436 | JGI IMG/M metagenome (GOLD analysis project Ga0129313, IMG submission 94436) | Orangutan group fecal microbial communities from fecal samples from Wisconsin, USA - O1105 metagenome | ecosystem: Host-associated > Mammals > Digestive system > Large intestine > Fecal...
ATAAATACCTGGATGACGCTTATCTGGCTCATCTCCCCAGTGTGAGAGTCGTACACGGAAAAGGCACCGGTGCTCTGCGCAATGCCGTACAGTCTCACTTAAAACGTCTGAAATACGTCAAAGAATACCGGTTGGGTGAATACGGTGAAGGTGATGCCGGCGTAACCATTGTTACTTTTAAATAATAACTGACAGGAGGCCTATACTACATGGTAAGTAAACAGAAAATTCTCATTGTAGATGATGATAATAATATTGCGGAACTGATCTCCCTATATCTGACGAAGGAATGTTTTGATACCATGATCGTCAATGACGGAGAATCCGTGATGCCTGCTATGGAGACCTTTGCTCCGAATCTGATTCTGTTGGATCTGATGCTTCCCGGCATTGATGGTTATCAGGTGTGCAGAGAAGTCCGGGCACAATACTCCGTTCCCATCATCATGCTTTCCGCAAAAGGTGAGGTCTTCGACAAGGTATTGGGACTGGAGCTGGGTGCGGATGATTATATGGAAAAACCTTTTGACTCCAAGGAACTGGTGGCACGCGCCAAAGCAGTCCTCAGACGTTACAAGCCCTCCAATGCCCCCACAGAAAATCCCAACGACAAGTGTGTGGAATATACGGATCTGACCATTAATCTGACCAATTATTCCGTCATCTATATGGGACACACTGTGGAAATGCCGCCAAAAGAACTGGAGCTTCTCTACTTTTTAGCATCCTCACCGAATCATGTATTCACCAGAGAACAGCTTCTGGATCAGATCTGGGGTTATGAATATATCGGTGATACCCGTACCGTGGATGTGCATATCAAGCGTCTCCGCGAGAAGATCAAGGATCATGCCAACTGGAAGATCAGCACCATCTGGGGCATCGGCTATAAATTCGAAGTACGTAATTAATTCATACCAAAAGCAGGATTTGTTATGAAAAAAACACTTTATCTAAAATTTATACTCGCATATTTTATTTTTGGTGTATTTGGTTTCATCATTGTTACAACTTTTGTTCCCAATATGACCAAAGAACATCTGATCCGGGAAAAGGCAGAAAGTCTCTATTCCGAAGCAACCCTGATCGCCGGAACCTATGCCGGCGGATTGTACACCAGTGAAACAACTTTGGAGACCGTTAAAATGCAGCTGGACTCCCTGGCGGTCTACCTGAATTCCGAGATTCGCATCATCAATCCCTCCGGACGACTGGTACTGGATACCAATAGTCCCTTGGATGTGGAGAATGTGGTAGTTATCGAGAATTTTGATTCGACCGTAACCAGCGGCTCCTATTACATTGTTGGTGATTTCTTCGGTAATTTTGATTCGGATGTACTTACTGTATTTGCTCCCATTACCTCCAACTACAAGGTAAAAGGCTATGTAGTCATCCATACCGATATGAATGATATTCAGAAATCCTGTAACAGCCTGCTGAATATTTCCTATATCACCCTGGCAATCCTGTTCCTGCTATCCCTGATCATTCTGATCTTTTTCACCGAGATCGTATATATTCCTCTGCGGAAGATCACTCATGCCACAGAGCAGTATGCTGCCGGTAATATGCATTATGAATTTCAGGTCGATAGTGAGGATGAAATCGGTTATCTGGCTTCCTGTCTAAATTATATGGCAAGCGAAATTGCCCGTTCCGAGGATGATCAGAAAAAGTTTGTAGCCAATGTATCCCACGATTTCCGTTCCCCTCTGACCTCTATAAGGGGATATCTGGAGGCCATGCTGGACGGCACGATTCCACCGGAAATGCACGAAAAATACATTACTATCGTATTGAATGAAACAGAACGACTGACGAAGCTGACCAACAGCCTTTTAACCTTGAATAATCTTAACACCAAAGGAATGCTCTTAGATAAAACAGATTTTGATATCAATCAAGTGATCCGTAATACTGCAAGTACCTTTGAGGGCACCTGTCATAACAAATCCATTGCTATTGAGATGATCCTGACCGGCAATGAAATGTATGTCCATGCAGATATGGGTAAGATCCAGCAGGTACTCTATAATCTCATGGACAATGCCATTAAGTTCAGTCACCATGATTCTGTGATCCACATTGAGACCTCGGAGAAGAAAAATAAATTGTTTGTCTCGGTAAAAGACACAGGAATCGGTATTCCGAAAGAAGATCTGAAGCTGATCTGGGACAGATTTTACAAATCCGACCTATCCCGAGGCAAAGATAAAAAGGGAACCGGGCTGGGTCTTTCCATTGTAAAAGAGATTATCAATGCTCACGATGAGCATATCAATGTGATCAGTACTCCCGGCGTTGGAAGTGAATTTATCTTCTCCCTGCCGAAATCCCATCAGGAAGACGAAGAGGATTAAGCCATACGGCCTAATCCTCTTTTTTCATCTATATATTCTATATATCCATGACACGATATAAATAACTGTTTCCCTGTTTTCCTACCCTTTCTATTGTCCCCATTTCAAATAATATATTCAATACCGTCTGTGCCAGTGAAAGAGGAATATGGGCTGCTTTTGCAAAATCCTTACTGTGAAATGGTTCTTCCAGTTCATAAGGTACAAATTGCAGATAATCCTCCGGCTGTCTGATTTCCACCTCTTCGATCAGATCCGTAGGAATCCTGTCATATCTCGTGGATCCTTTTTTCTTGTCACGACTCCAACCGTTTAACAGCCGGTATTCTTCCATATTCACCAATACAAATTTAAACCGGATATTCGGATCCTTCAGGAACATTTTAATCTTATATAGTTCCTTAAATGCCTGATAAGTGGATCCCTTTTTTGGGGATTTTCGCTTTTTACTTAGTTCACCGCTGTCTTCATCGATCCAGATCAGCCATTTTTCATAAGGAATGGGATAGACAATTGTCACCGGATGCAAAGGTAAAAACGCCTGTAACTTTCCCCGCATACGGTTGAACTGTCTCGTCTGGATCTCGATGATCTCCCCATCCTTGTAAATATCCGCCACATAATTCTCTATGGGAATCTCCTGATGATCCTCATCCGGCTCATAATAATCCTTAAAAATAGCATGAACCGTCTTCTCTGAGAGAGTTCCGATTCCCAGTCTCTGACGGTCCACGCCTATTATTTTTCTCTTAGCTTCTTCAAAACGCATCTGATCCATGTGATCCATTTTTAATCAATCTCGGCATGCTTCGTATACAGAATCTTAAGCAGGATAGGAGTAGAGATACTGGATACGATGATCAGCAGAATGACTGCGGTAAAATACTCGGATCCGATCATTCCAACAGACAGTCCCTTCTGTGCCACGATCAGGGCAACCTCACCTCTGGTCATCATACCGACACCAATCTTCAAAGCATCCGGTCCCTTAAATTTGCAGATTCTTGCCATCAGACCACAGCCGATGATCTTACACAATAATGCTACAACGACGAATCCGATAGAAAATAACACAAATTCCCCGTTCAGATGATCAAAGCTGGTCTTAAGTCCAATACTTGCGAAGAAAATCGGTCCGAAGATCATATAAGAATTGATATCCATCTTCTCGGCTATATATTCTGAATCCTGAATGGAGCAAAGGATAATACCTGCCACGTAAGCACCTGTAATATCCGCAATACCGAAGAATACCTCTGCTACATAAGCGAAAATAAAACAGAGCGCCAGACCTAAAATAGGAATACGCCTTGTATGCGGATATTTGTTATCCAGATACTGGAATACCTTGAACAATACAAATCCGACACCAATTGCGAACAGGAAGAACAGAAGAGTAGAAATTACTACACTTCCGGGATTGGAATCCGGATTTTTAAATCCGATGACAAAAGTAAGTACAATAATACCAATGACATCATCGATAATAGCGGCACTCATGATCGTTGTACCGACTTTACCTTTCAGTTTTCCCAGTTCTTTCAGAGACTGCACGGTAATACTTACACTGGTAGCCGTCATAATGACACCTATAAATACGGCTTCATAGAATTTCTCAGAGCCCCAGGGTGCCACTCCGTAAAATCCCATGTATAATAATGTTCCGCCTACCAAAGGAACAAATACACCCATACATGCGATCAGAAATGCCACAAAACCGGTCTTCATCAGGTCCTTCAGATTCGTCTCCAGTCCGGCAGAGAACATCAGCAGGATAACACCGATTTCTGCCATCTGGATCAGAAAATCCGATTGCTGTACCAGTCCCAGTACACTGGGTCCGATCAACAGACCGGCAATGATCTCACCTACCACCTGTGGTGCTTTACATTTTCTTGCAATAATACCAAATACTTTGGCAAATACAATAATAATTGCCAGATCTCTGAATATACTATAAGATTCCATTTTTCATGCCCCTCATATATCTTTATTCGTCGTCTTCATTTTCCTCGGTGGGGAAGATCAGATTTTCTTCTGCCTCGTCCTCATCGTCGGAACCGACTTCCTGTGATACCTCTTCCATAGCTTCTTCAATATTATCAAATTCATGGTCGCCGTTGGAAAGTTTCTCACGTACTTTGGCAATCTGTGCTACCTTGACGCCTTCATCCAAATTAATCAATTTCACACCGGAGGTAATTCTGCTCAGTGTAGAGATATCCTGAACACGTAACTGAATGATAATTCCTTCGGTGGTGATAATCATGATCTCGTTATCGTCATTTACAGCCTTGGCACCTACCACATCACCTGTTTTTTCAACAATCTTGTAGCACTTTACGCCTTTACCGCCACGTTTCTGTACGGTAAATTCATTCATATTGGTACGCTTACCCATTCCATTTTCAGATACGATCAACAGGTCACTGCCCTGAGTCTGTAACTGCATACCGATGATCTCATCCCCGGGAGATAAGTTCATACCAATAACACCCATGGAAGCTCTGCCCGTAGCCCGGACATCCGTCTCCTGGAAGCGGATGCACATACCCTGTTTGGTTACCAGGAAGATTTCACTGCTGCTGTCAGTGATTTTCACCTCGATCAGCTCATCCTCTTCTCGTAAGTTAATTGCAGTCAGTCCATTCTTTCTGACATTAGAGAACTCCATCAGAGGGGTCTTCTTCACAATACCGGTCTTAGTTACCATGAACAGATTCTTGTCATCACTGTATTCATGAATCGGAATCATAGCAGTGATCTTCTCACCGGGTGCCAGCTGCAGAAGATTCACAATAGCAGTACCTCTTGCTGTACGACCGGCTTCTGGGATTTCATATGCCTTCAACCTGTAAACTCTTCCCATATTGGTGAAGAAATTCAGATAATGATGTGTAGTCGTCATCAGAAGATCTTCGATATAATCCTCATCAATCGTCTGCATTCCTTTGATTCCACGACCACCGCGGTTCTGTGCTTTAAAATTATCTACGGTCATACGCTTGATATAACCAAGACTGGTCATGGCAATGATAGTATTCTCCTTCGGAATCAGATCCTCCATAGAGATATCCAGTTCATCATAGCCGATCTTACTGCGTCTGTCATCACCATATTTTTCAGCAATCGCAGTCATCTCTGTCTTGATGACACCCAATAACAGTTTTTCATCCGCCAAAATAGCCTTCAACTCCGCAATTTTTACTACCAGATCCTTATGCTCGTTCTCCAGCTTCTCTCTTTCCAGACCTGTCAGAGCACGCAGACGCATTTCTACGATTGCCTGTGCCTGGACATCGGACAGCTCAAATCTTTCCATCAGTCTTTCTTTTGCAATCTGTGCATTCTGACTGCCACGGATGATAGTAATGACTTCATCAATGAAATCCAAAGCTTTTAACAATCCCTGTAAAATATGATCTCTTTCCTCTGCTTTGTTCAGATCATATTTGGTTCTTCTGGTAACGACATCTTCCTGATGCTTCAGGTAATAAGTCAGCATATCCAGCAGATTCATGACCTTAGGCTGATTGTTGATCAGCGCCAGCATGATCACACCAAAAGTATCCTGCAGCTGTGTATGCTTGTACAGCTGATTCAGAATAACATTGGCATTGGCATCCTTACGAAGCTCAATGACCACGCGGACACCTTCACGGTTGGATTCATCACGGATATCTGTGATACCATCGATTTTCTTTAATTTTACCAGCTCGGCAATCTTGATGATCAGATTGGCCTTGTTGACCATGTAAGGCAGCTCAGTAGCAATGATCTGACTCTTGCCGTTTGGAAGTGTCTCAATATTGGTCACTGCACGGACTCTGATCTTACCACGACCGGTACGATAGGCTTCTTCACAGCCTCTGGTACCCAGGATAAGTCCTCCGGTAGGAAAATCGGGAGCTTTTACAATGGGAAGAATCTCATCAATCGTTGTATCTCTGTCTTCTTCCACACGATTATCAATAATTTTTACGACAGCCTGTACCACTTCACGGAGATTGTGAGGCGGAATATTAGTAGCCATACCTACGGCAATACCGGTAGTACCGTTGACCAGCAGATTCGGATAACGACTGGGCAATACTACAGGCTCTTTTTCGGTATCATCAAAGTTCGGTACGAAATCTACGGTATTCTTACCGATATCTGCCAATAATTCCATGGAAATCTTGGAAAGTCTTGCCTCGGTATAACGCATTGCTGCGGCACCGTCACCATCCATGGAACCGAAGTTACCGTGACCGTCTACGAGAGGATAACGGGTAGACCAGTCCTGTGCCATATTAACCAATGCGCCGTAGATGGAACTGTCACCATGAGGATGATATTTACCCATGGTATCACCGACAATACGGGCACTCTTACGATGCGGTTTGTCGGGACCATTGTTCAGTTCGATCATAGAATAGAGTACACGTCTCTGTACCGGCTTCAGACCATCCCTCACATCCGGAAGCGCACGGGATGCGATAACACTCATGGCATAGTCGATATAGAAAGTTTCCATTTTCTCTTTCAGATCGACTTCATGGATTTTATCAATCTCAGCCTCCGAAGGCTTATCAAAAATATCGTCGTTCATGTTTCCTCACAATCTGTCGTAAAATACGACTCTCTATTATTAAATACCGTAACTATTCAGATCCTGATTTGCAAAATAGTTACTAGATGTCCAGATTTTTAACAAACTGAGCATTCTCTTCGATGAATTCTCTTCTGGGTTCTACTTTGTCACCCATAAGAGTAGTAAAGGTCAGATCCAGTTCGGATTCCGTCTCTTCATCGTAATTAACTCTGAGCAGAATACGTTTCTCGGGATCCATGGTGGTCTCCCAAAGCTGCTCCGCATCCATCTCACCCAATCCTTTATAACGCTGAATCTTGTTATTTTGGTCACGGCCTACTTCCGTCAGGATACTGTCAAGTTCTTCGTCACTATAGGCATACCATACCTTTTTGTTCTTCTCCAGCTTATACAGAGGCGGTTTCGCCAGGAACACATGTCCCTGCTTGATCAGCTCCGGCATAAACCGATAGATGAAGGTCAGCAGAAGAGTACTGATATGTGCACCGTCTACATCGGCATCGGTCATCAGAATGATTTTGTTATAACGAAGCTTGGTAATATCGAAATCTTCATGAATACCGGTACCGAACGCTGTGATCATTGCTTTGATCTCGGCGTTGGCATAGATTTTATCCAGTCTTGCCTTTTCTACATTCAGGATCTTACCACGTAAGGGAAGAATAGCCTGGGTTGCACGGGAACGTGCTGTCTTCGCACTTCCTCCTGCGGAGTCTCCCTCTACGATGTAGATTTCACAGTTCTTCGGATCCTTGTCAGAACAGTCTGCCAGCTTACCGGGCAGAGCCATAGTATCCAATGCGGTCTTTCTTCTGGTAAGATCTCTTGCCTTTCTGGCAGCCTCTCTGGCACGCTGTGCCAAAATAGATTTTTCACAGATTGTTTTTGCAATCTGAGGATTCTGCTCTAAGAAATAAGTCAGCTGCTCACTGACAATATTGTCAACTGCACCTCTTGCCTCACTGTTACCAAGTTTTTGCTTGGTCTGTCCTTCGAACTGGGGATCCTCAATCTTAACACTGACAATAGCAGTCAAACCTTCACGAATATCTTCACCGGACAGATTTGGTTCACTGTCTTTTAACAGCTTTGCGCTTCTGGCATAATCATTAAAAGTCTTCGTAATAGCATTTCTAAAGCCCTGTAAATGAGTACCTCCTTCAGGAGTATTGATATTATTTACAAAGCTGAATACACTCTCGTTATAAGAATCATTGTGCTGGAAAGATACTTCCACGTACACACTATTCTTCTCGCCTTCAAAATACAGAATATTTTCGTATAAAGGCTCCTTACTTTTATTCAGATAAGCAACAAATTCCTTGATACCACCTTCGTAGTAGAACTCAACAACTTTCTGTTTCTTACCATTTTCCAGAGTAATGGTATGTATCTTCCCGATTTTGCCGCCGGTGCGGGCTTTGGTGGATTCTTCGGAAGTAGCAAAAGCATCTGCAAACGCCTCAGAGTCATCCTTAACGGATTCTTTTGTCGCAGCATCGGAAACAGAATCATCTGAAGATGCAGAGGTATCTTTGGCATCTTCCTGTGCTCTCTGTAACAGTTCGCTGATCTGCTCATTTTCATGTTCCGCAGACATTGCCTCCAGAGAAGCTTCTTCTTCCGTACGGTTATCTCTTAAGATGATGCGCAGTCCCTTGGTCAGGAATGCCATCTCTCTGAGTCTTCTCTTCAGTACATCAAAATCATAGACCGTTGTTTCGGTAAAAATCGTATCATCCGGCAGGAAAGTAACCTTGGTACCTGTCTTTTCCATAGGGCAGGTGCCGATTTCTTTCAGTGCATAACACACATGTCCTCTCTCGTAACGCTGCTTATATACCTTGCCACCCTGGCAGATCTCTACTTCCAGCCAGTTGGAGAGGGCATTTACAACAGACGCACCTACACCGTGCAGACCACCGGATACCTTGTATCCCCCACCGCCGAATTTACCGCCGGCATGCAGAATCGTAAATACGACTTCTACTGCGGGAATACCTGCCTTGTGATTGATACCTACAGGAATTCCTCTTCCGTTATCGATAACAGTGATAGAATTATCTTCGTTGATCGTTACATCAATGGTATCACAGAATCCTGCCAGTGCTTCATCTACCGCATTATCAACGATCTCATACACCAGGTGATGCAGTCCTCTGCTGGATGTGGTACCAATATACATTCCCGGACGCTTTCTTACAGCTTCCAGACCTTCCAATATCTGAATCTGATCCGCGCCGTATTCATGTTCTACCGCGGTATTGTTCCTATTTTCTTCGCTCATGATTCCTCACATTCTGCCCTACAGGCTGCCAAAATTATACTCATCTGACGGAGATTCTTCTATATCCGATTTCAGACCCATATTTTCATTTACACAGGTAACTGTTCCGGCGGATACCTTGAATACTCTGTTAATTTCAAACCGGTTATTTACAAATTCTTCCAGACCTGTACAGGTAATGATCGTCTGAATATCTCCGATACTGTTTAACAGATAGTTTTGCCGGTTACTGTCCAGTTCAGACAATACATCGTCAAGTAACAGGACCGGTGTATCTTTCGTGATCCTTTTTACTAATTCGATTTCGGATAATTTTAAAGAGAGAGCAGCAGTACGCTGCTGACCCTGGGATCCGAACTTTCGTATATCCACGTCACCTACCAGAAAGGAAAAATCATCTCTGTGAGGTCCCACGGATGTCATTTTTGCCCGCATATCACGATCCTGGCTGTTTTTTAATCTGCTTTCAAATTCATCCAGCTCCACATCCGGCTCATACTGTATACGGATCTCTTCTCTGCCACCGGACAGCTTTTTATGAATCTCATAAATGATCTCATTGAGCTGTTCTACGAATAGCTTTCTGCGCTCTATGATCTTACTTCCGTAGGATACCAGCTGCATATCCCAGATAGTCAGAGTTTCCTTCAGATCCGGATTCATATACATATCCTTCAGAAGCTTATTGCGCTGATTGACGATTTTGTTGTAATGATTGAGATTATAGAGATAGAAATTGTCCAGCTGACATAATTCCATATCTACGAATCTTCTTCGCTCTGCAGGACCGTTTTTAATAATTCCAAGGTCTTCCGGTGAGAAAAATACGACATTACAAAGCCCCAGGAGATCTGCAGCCTTCTTGATCTTCTGACCATCAATAGCAATTCCTTTTGACTTTGACTTTCTCAGATGCATGTCCACGCGGATCTCTTTTCCGTCCTTCTCGAGATACGTTCTGATATGTGCCTCTTCCTTGTCAAAATTAACAATTTCTCTGTCCTTGCTTCCTTTATGCGATTTTGTGGTGGCAGCAACATAGATTGCTTCCAGGATATTTGTCTTGCCCTGCGCATTGTCTCCGTACAGAATATTGGTTCCACGGTCGAACTGCAGGACGAGAGAATCATAATTCCTGTAATCTGCCAATTCTATTGATTTGATGATCATAGTAACCTGCTTACTCTATTACGATGGTCTCGCCATCATATTCCACTTTATCTCCGGATACCAGCTTTTTGCCTCTCTGGGTCTCGGTCTGTCCGTTTACCTTTACCAGACCGTCCTGTACGGCAAATTTCGCATCTACGCCGGATTCTACGACACCGGCTGCCTTTAATGCCTGACCAAGCTTTATATAATCATCCTTCAAACGGATCGTATGCATATCTATAACCTCATTTCTAAGCTACTGTCGTAAAGTTCACGGGAAGGATCAGGTAAATATAGCTTTCCTCCACATTTTTGATGAAACAGGGAGCCTTGGGATTTACCATGTACAAATCTACTTCCTCATCATCAATAACACGAAGAGCATCGATCAAAAACTTGGGATTGAATCCGATCATCAGATCCTTACCCTGTTTCTGAATATCAATTTCTTCATTCATGCTTCCCAGAGCGGAATTGATCTTAAGTTCCATTCCGTTGTCTGTGATATTTACAATAATAGGCTTCTTGTCGCCTTCTTTTACCAGAAGAGTAGCACGATCGATACAGCTTAAGAACTCCTTTTTATTGACCTTTACTTTCGTCTCATAATCGCTGGAAAGCATCTGGTCGATCTTGAAATATTCTCCTTCGATCAGACGGGATACCACAACGGTCTTATCAAATTCAAATACAATGTGCTTTTCTGTGAAGGAGATTGTAACATCGCTGTCTGCATCTCCCGGTAAAATCTTACTTACTTCATTCAATGTCTTACCGGGTACCACTACCTTTTTCGGAGCATAGCTGTTCTTCATCTGAATCTTACGGATAGAGATACGGTGTCCATCCAGAGACACGATCTTGAATTCATCTCCGTTAATATCAAACAGTTCACCGGTCATTAATTTGTTATTATCATTGTCAGAGATAGAGAAAATCGTCTGTCTTACCAGTTCTTTTAAAGTAAACTGACTGATCACAATGCTATCATCTCTCTCTACTGCGGGAAGATAGGAAAAATCTTCGCCGGATTTACCAATAATGGTAAACTTTGCTTTTTCGCAGGTAATGACTGTCTTAAAAGAAGCATCAGTTTCAATGGTAATATCGCTGTCGGGAAGTTTACGCACTATTTCAAGGAATATCTTGGCATCCAGGGCAATGATACCCTTTTCTATGATCTGTCCCTCGATAGTAGTCTCAATACCAAGTTCCATGTCGTTGGCAGTAAGTTTAATTTCTCCGTTAGTAGCATCTACTAAAATACATTCCAGAATAGACATTGTAGTCTTACTGGGAACAGCTTTGGATACGATCTGTACGCCGTTTAAAAGATTTGCTTTTGAACAGACTAATTTCATGTGTGCATAACTTCCTTTCTGGTTGATTTGCGTACGCGTGGATACGCGTTATATAAAAATAATAAAAGAATTTCGTAGTATCCTTAATAAGGGATGTTGATATGTGCATAACCAGTCTTATTATACTATTTTTCAAGGAAAAATGGAATGGAAATCTTCGTGGATTTGGCAGAATAACCTAAGAATAACTCTTAGCTTATTCACACCGCATCCTATCCTTCTTGAAGCCTTGAAATCAGTTATCAACAACAATACACATCTTGTTCCCGAGATATACACATCAGGAGGGATTTATCTTTTTAGTGATAATATCTATTTTATTACGAAGTTCCTCGTTGGTCTGAATCTCCGCTGCCACTTTATTCACACCGTGGATGATGGTTGTGTGGTCCTTTTTGCCCAAAAGCTTACCTATATTAGTGAAGGAAGTATCCGTTAATTCTCTGCACAGATACATAACGACCTGACGTGGTTGTACAAACTCGGAATTTCTTTTCTTGGAAGTAATATCTTCCGCTTTTACACCAAAATGCTCCGCTACTACATTAATAATGAGAGTAGGAGTGATCTCTTTTGGCTTGTTGGGATAGATAACATCCTTCAGTGCTTCTTCCGCCAGGGAGAGAGTCAGATCTACCTTATTTAATTTGGCAAAAGCAATGATCTTATTAAAAGCACCTTCCAGCTCACGAATGTTGGATTTGATATTCGTGGCAATGTATTTGATGATCTCCTCATCAATCTGACGATCATAGGTATCAGCATTTTTCCGTAAAATAGCCATTCTGGTCTCATAATCAGGTGGCTGAATATCTGCGATCAGACCCCATTCGAAACGGGAACGGAATCTTTCATCCAAAGTCTCCATTTCCTTAGGAGGCTTATCGGAAGACAGAATGATCTGTTTATGGGCAGCGTGCAGGGCATTGAAAGTATGGAAGAATTCCTCCTGGGTACTTTCCTTACCTATAATAAACTGTACATCATCAACCATAAGTACATCAACATTGCGATACTTCTCACGCAGCTTGGTCATGGAAGCTGCATTACCACTACGAATAGACTCGATTACTTCATTCGTAAATTCCTCACTGGTGACGTAGAGTACCTTTTTGTCAGGATCCTGTTCTAATATAAAGTGTCCGATAGAATGCATCAAATGGGTCTTGCCCAGACCGGGACCTCCATATAAATAGAGAGGATTGTAGACCTCTCCCGGAGACTCTGCTACAGCGAGAGATGCGGAATGAGCGAATTTATTGTTGCTTCCTACGACAAAAGTGTCAAATTTGTACTTAGGATTCAGATGGGCATCTTCATAATTCACACCGTAGATCTGGTTTGGAGCAGCCATTTCATTCTCTGCAGGCTCTTCCCCTTTTACATCCTTTTCCAAAATAAAGCTGATATCATAAGGATGATCAAACATCTCGGTAATGGTTACCTGAAAAAAGCTCTTATATTTGGAAGAAATATAATTCAGGGCATGTGCCTGGTCCGAGGGAATGATGATACTTACTACATCATTTACCACATTGTGAAATTCTAAAGGTTCTACCCATGTATGATAAGAAATGTCAGAAAGACTGTATTCTCTTCTGACAGCTTCTTTGATAGTTGTCCAATTTTCTTTGATTGCTTCCATTGATTTCCTCCCGTGCAAGCTGACGCATGCGAAACTCCATTTCATTGTATAATAGAATTACAAATAATTCAAATGCAAGTTATGAACAGGTCATGGATAAAGTTATCCACAATCTGTTGATAAAGTTGTTTATAACTTGTAATATAAACAGGGATTGTGGATAGCGATGTGTAAATGTGGATAAATAAGTGAAATTTAAAGATATCCACATTTACTGGATACTTGTCCACTTTTACACGTGATTTACACATAATATCCCTATGAAAAATAAAAATATCCACAAATAATCAACAAGGTGTGGATAACTCGTTTGTGGGTAAAAATGGTGTATATCTATGTGGATAACTTAATTTAAAAAAATTTTAGAATTTTAAAAAGCTCGTTTTCTCTTGATTTTTCAGCATTTTTATTGATTTTTGCTTGACATTGATGGGCTTTTACATTACAATCAATATGCTATTTTCCGAAAGGAAGGCGTATTTTTATGCGCCCAATTGTTGAAAAATATGTTTACCTTTTTATATAAGAAGGTTTAGAGAAGGAGGTGCCTTTCCATGAAGATGACATTTCAGCCTAAAAAGCGTTCCCATTCCAAGGTTCACGGTTTCAGAGCCAGAATGAGTACTCCCGGTGGAAGAAAAGTTTTAGCAGCAAGACGTGCAAAAGGAAGAAAGAAATTATCCGCATAGGTCACAGCAATGTGACCTTTTTTTCTCTTAACTTTCACGGTTGGAGGAGTGCATGCAGTTTTCGGAATCATTAAAGAAAAATGAACAGTTCCGTTTTGTGTACAAGAATGGCAGATCTTATGCCAATAAGTATTTTATCATGTATGTAAAGGAAAATGGCCTTGATAAGAACAGAATCGGAATCAGTGTAAGTAAAAAAGTCGGTAATAGTGTGGTAAGACACAGGATTACACGACTGGTCAGAGAAAGTTACAGATTACATGAAAGTGTATTCAATAGTGGTTTGGATATGGTAATCATTGCAAGACCCGGTGCAGCTTCCATAGGATATGAAGAAGCGGAGAGCGCATTGTTACATCTTGCAAAACTTCATCATATTATAAAAATTTATTTTTATAATGACTAAATTAGAATCGTATATGAAAAAAATATTGATAGCCATGATAAGATTTTATCAGAAATATATTTCGCCTTATAAGGGAACCAAATGTCCTTATGTTCCCAGTTGTTCTCAATATGGTCTGGAAGCCATTGAAAAATATGGTGTGATCAAGGGAGGACTTCTGGCAGCCTGGAGAATTTTGAGGTGTAATCCTTTTTCCAAGGGCGGATATGATCCGGTACCGTAAAATTTTAAATAATGGCACTTATTAGGAGGATAAATGAACGGTATTCTTTTGACACAGAATTCCACATTCATTATCGGACAGGTAGCCTGGCTTCTGGGTAAGATAATGGAAGGAATCTTCGAAGTTTTGAATATGATCGGTATTCCCAATATCGGTCTCGCAATCATCCTTTTTACAATTGTTGTTAACCTGTTGATGATGCCTCTTACCATCAAGCAGCAGAAATTCTCTAAGCTGTCTGCTAAAATGAATCCTGAGATTCAGGCAATTCAGGCAAAATACAAGAATCGTAAGGATCAGGATGCTCAGTTGGCACAGAATCAGGAAATCCAGGCAGTATATGCAAAGTACGGTGTATCTCCTACCGGCAGCTGTCTGTATATGTTGATCCAGATGCCTATTCTGTTTGCTCTGTATCGTGTAATTTATGCAATTCCGGCTTATGTAGGCAGAGTTAAGGATGCCTTCTTCCCTCTGGTAGATAATATTATTGATACAGCCGGTGCAACGGAGCTGGTTCAGAATCTGAGCAATTCCGCTATGTACAGTAAGCAGTTCACGAATGCAGGCTTTGTAGCCGGTACTCACAGTGAATATGTACAGAATACGATCATTGACTGTCTGAACAAGGCATCTACCGCTGATTTTGCAAGTATCAGTGAGAAGTTCCCTTCTCTTGCAGCAGATGTGACCAATACGGTAAACAAGCTGGAAGAGTATAATAATTTTTTAGGACTGAATATCGGCAACTCTCCTTCTTATGTTTTGAAGGAAGCATGGGCTAACGGAGCATGGCTTTTAGTAATCGGAGCAATCGCTATTCCGGTTCTGTCTGCCTTGACACAATGGATCAACGTAAAGCTGATGCCTCAGCAGGATACTTCTTCTAACAATGGCAATGACCAGGCGGCAGCAATGGCTTCTTCCATGAAAACCATGAATATGATCATGCCTCTGATGTCTGCATGGTTCTGTTTTACATTACCTTCCGGTCTGGGTCTGTACTGGGTTGCAGGTAGCGTTGTCAGAAGTATCCAGCAGGTAGTGATCAATAAGCATATTGATAAGATGAATTTTGATGATATCATTAAGAAAAATTCTGCTAAGAGTGCGAAAAAGCTTGAAAAAATGAAGGAACAGCAGGAAAAACTGAATGCTTATGCAAGTATGAATACTAAAAATATTCAGAAGAAGGCAAATATTTCTTCTAAAATAGATAATAGTGAAGTATTTGCTGACAGCTATTCCGAAGTAAAAGAAGCAAAACCCGGAAGTATGATGTCTAAGGCTAACATGGTCAGAGACTATAACGAGAAAAACAGCCGTAAATAGAAAGTTTCCTTAATAATTGAGGAGGTAAATAATATGGACATGATCGAAGTATCTGCAAAGACAGTCAGTGATGCTATTACAGAAGCTTGCCAGAAGCTGGGTGTTACCAGTGATAAGCTGGATTATGAAGTAGTAGAAGAAGGTTCTTCCGGATTCTTAGGAATCGGAGCAAAGCCTGCTGTGATCAAAGCATCTGTTAAAAAAAGTTCTGTAGAAGAAGTTGCCAGAGTATTCTTAAACGATGTATTCCAGGCAATGAATATGGAAGTAGTAATTGCCATTAAGTACAACGAAGAAGAGAAGAGCATGGATATCGAATTAAGCGGTAATGAGATGGGTGTTCTGATCGGTAAGAGAGGACAGACACTGGATTCCCTCCAGTACCTGGTATCTCTGGTGGTGAACAAAGAATCTGAAGAGTATATTCATGTAAAGGTTGACACCGAGAATTATCGTCAGCGCAGAAAAGAAACTCTTGAGAATCTTGCCAAAAACATTGCTTATAAGGTTAAGAGAACCAAGAGAAGCGTATCTCTGGAGCCTATGAATCCTTATGAGAGAAGAATTATTCATTCCGCATTGCAGAATGATAAATATGTTACCACACACAGCGAGGGTGAGGAACCTTTCCGAAGAGTTGTAGTTACTTTGAAGAAATAATCAAAGTGAAGATTACAATAATGTGATGAAAAGCCGGTATTAGAATTTCATTCTATTTACCGGCTTTATTTACAACTGCCCTTTTTTTGGAGTATAATTGTCTATATTTTAAGGAGATATAAAAAAATGAAAAGCTGGTTTAAAAATAAATGGAATAAGGGAAAAATGCTTGCGGAATTAAAGCCTGCTTTTTTTCTGTCTCTGACTTTTTGCTTTATGATTTTTATTTATGCTCCGCTGGAATTTTACATTAATAACATTAATGAATTTTGGTATGATGCCTATTTATTGTTCCCTTTTATTCTCAAAGATTTCTTTTTGTTTTTTGTAATTAGTCTTATAGGTTTTACGGTAGCTTATTTTATAGCAAAGATAGTTTATGAAATTGCATTGTATGGTTATTTTGCCTGTATGATTGCTTGTTATATTCAGGGCAATTTTATGATAAAAAATCTACCGCCTCTGGATGGTACGGAAATTAACTGGACTTTGTATCGTACGGAAACTATGAAATCTACAATCATGTGGATTGCAGTAGCTGTCATTTGTCTTATTGGATTTTTTCTTTTAAAATATGATAAAATAAAGAAGGTAGTCAGTTATATCAGTATTTTTATGGTATTGATGCTTGGAAGTACGATCACTGTTCTTGCTGTAAATGGTGATATTTTTACTAAAAAGCAATATGAAAAATTTAATAAATTAGATCAATTTGAAATGTCTACGGATACTAATTTTATTATACTATTGTTAGATGCTATTGATGAAGAGTGTTTTTGGCAGGTGTGGGAACAGCATCCGGAATATAAAGAAGAAATGAGAGATTTTACTTTCTATAATAATAGTATGTCCGGATATGCCTATACAGATCATTCTCTTCCTTTGATCATATCTGGAGAATGGTATGAAAATAAAGAGCCTTATATGGATTATCAGATCAGGATATTTAAAAATTCTCCTTTTTTTGAATATTTGAAAAAACAGGATTATACTTTAAGTTATTATGAAGATGAGTATAAGTTTGAATTAGGCGTGATGGACGGTGCATTTAATAATCTGGCTTATACGCAGTCTTCTCTTTGGGATGCTCCTTTATTTAATAAACGTATCATTAAAATGGTTGGTATGAAATATGCTCCTTATTTGTTAAAACCGAAATGTTGGTTTAATGTTGATATGCTAAATAATCAAGAGATGACTCCAAAAGATAAAAAATTATTCTCCTGGAAAAATAAAGCATTTTATGATGATCTGAAAGAAGATGAAATAAGTTATGTGGATGGAAAAAGATTTAAACTGATTCATTTGATGGGGGCACATGTTCCTTTCTATTATGATAAGGATGTAAATGAAATAGATAATGCCAATTACTTTACTTGTATTGAATCTTCTATGACAGTTACTATGGCATATCTGGATAAATTGAGAGAGGCCGGAGTATATGATAATTCAGTGATTATTGTTCTCTCGGATCATGGATATAATATAGAAGGTGATGCGGTAGATACTCCACAGCGTTATGAAAATGAAAAAGGCAGACAACATCCTATTTTATTTATAAAAGGATTGAATGAAAATCATGATTTTCAGGTATCCGGAGCACCCATTTCTTTTGAGGATCTGGTTGGTGCGTATTATAAATTGTTGGATGGTGTAGCATCTGATGATTGCTTTGAGTACAAAGAAGGTGATCAGAGGGAGCGCAGATATCTTCTCTATAAATACCTTGGAGAAGATCATATGGTAGAATATATGCAAACAGGTTATGCAGGTGATGAATCTACATTGATTCCCACCGGAAGAGTGTTTGATGCAAAATAGATAATAGTGAGCGTTAATATGGAAAAATATGAAAACGAAACAATTGCTGCTATTGCAACAGCGTTATCGGATTCCGGAATCGGGATTGTAAGAATTAGCGGCGAAAATGCCATATATATAATAGATAATATTTTTCGTTCTGCAGCCGGCAGGAGAATCTTGACAAAGGTACAAAGTCATACGATTCATTATGGTTACATTGTCGATTCGGATGAAAATGTAATTGATGAAGTTATGGTTGCTGTCATGAAAGCTCCGAGGAGTTATACCACGGAAGATACAGTAGAGATCAACTGTCATGGTGGTGTGTTGGTCATGCAGAAAGTATTGGAAGCGGTACTACATGCCGGTGCCAGACTGGCGCAGCCGGGTGAATTTACGAAAAGAGCTTTTTTGAACGGTAGAATTGATCTATCCCGCGCGGAAGCTGTTATTGATGTGATTCATTCGCAGAATGAATATGCTCTTTCTTCTTCGGTAAGTCAGTTAAAGGGACAGCTTTCGAACAAAATACACACATTACGGGAAGATATTTTATATCAGATCGCTTTTATTGAATCTGCATTGGATGATCCGGAACATATCAGTCTGGATGGATATCCGGAGCAGCTGTCCGGTAAAGTTACCGGTTTTGAAAAAGAAATTCAAAAACTTCTGGCAACAGCAGGTAACGGAAGGTTGATCAAAGAGGGAATCTCCACAGTGATTGTCGGAAAACCCAATGCGGGAAAATCTTCTCTGCTCAATATGCTGCTGGGAGAGGACAGGGCAATTGTTACGGAGATTGCAGGTACTACCAGAGATGCCCTGCATGAGACAATCAATCTGCATGGAATCAGTCTGAATATGATCGATACCGCCGGAATTCATGAAACACAGGATGTGGTTGAGAAGATCGGTGTGGAACGGGCCAAAAAATATGCTATGGATGCTGATCTTATTTTATATGTGGTAGATGCTTCCGGAAATTTTGATGAGGACGATCAGAATATTATTTCCTTACTGGATGGCAAAAAGGCAATTATTCTTTTGAATAAATCAGATTTGGAAAATAAAATCACAGAAGAAAGCCTGAAAGAAAATCTGGCAAAAAGATTAAAACACAGCGAGGATATTCGTATCCTTCGTACTTCTACCATTGATCCCTCTTCGGAAAATTCCGGAATGGAAGAACTGGAAGAGACCATTCGGAATATGTTTTTTGAGGGTGAATTAAAACACAATAATGAATTGGTAATCACCAACCTCAGGCACAAAGAAGCTCTTCAGGATGCTTTGCATAGTTTACAATTGGTAGAGAGAAGTATTGAAGACGGAATGCCCGAAGATTTTTATTCTATTGATCTGACAAGTGCATATGCTTCTCTGGGCAAGATCATCGGGGAAGAAGTAGATGAAGATGTGGTCAATGAGATTTTCTCAAAATTTTGTATGGGAAAGTAATAACTAAGAGGAATAAATAACATGGAACTAAAAAAACAAGTGGATGTATGTGTGGTAGGTGCCGGTCATGCCGGATGTGAAGCTGCTCTTGCCTGTGCAAGGCTGGGACTTCAGACAGTGATATTTACGGTAAGTGTAGATAGTATTGCTTTGATGCCCTGCAATCCGAATGTCGGTGGTTCATCCAAAGGACATCTGGTAAGAGAATTGGATGCTTTGGGTGGAGAGATGGGTAAAAATATTGATAAAACTTTTATCCAGTCCAAAATGTTAAATGTCTCCAAGGGTCCTGCGGTACACTCACTGCGTGCACAGGCGGATAAAGCGGAATACTCCAGGGCAATGCGTAAAGTATTGGAAAATCAGGATAATCTGTTGATCAAACAGGCGGAAGTCTGTGAACTTCTCTGGGAGGAAACAGAAGATCATAAGAAAAAGATAACAGGTGTCAAAACCTTTACCGGTGCTGTCTATGAATGTAAGGCTGTGGTTCTTTGCACCGGTACATATCTTCGTGCGAGATGTTTGTGCGGTGAATCTATTACTTATACCGGACCTAATGGACTGCAGGCAGCAAATCACCTTACGGATTCTCTGAAAGCAATGGGAATTGAAATGCGTCGTTTTAAGACAGGAACTCCTGCCAGAATGGATAAGCGTTCGCTGGATTTTTCCAAAATGGAAGAGCAGTTCGGAGATGAGAAAGTGGTTCCTTTTTCTTTTTCTACAGACCCTGAATCTGTACAGAAAGAACAGGCTTCCTGTTGGCTGACTTATACGAATGAAAATACACATGAAATCATCCGGAATAACTTGGATCGTTCTCCAATTTATGCAGGTATTATCGAAGGAACAGGTCCCAGATATTGTCCTTCGATTGAAGATAAAGTTGTTAAATTTGCGGAAAAAGAGAGACATCAGGTATTTATTGAGCCGGAGGGTCTGCACACGAATGAAATGTACGTCGGAGGAATGTCTTCTTCTCTTCCGGAAGATGTACAATTGGCTATGTACCGTACTGTTCCGGGACTGGAACACTGTGAGATCGTTAGAAATGCTTACGCAATTGAATATGACTGCATTAATGCAAAACAGTTGAATCCTTCCCTGGAATTTAAAAATATCATTGGTCTGTTCAGTGGCGGACAGTTTAACGGAAGCAGTGGATACGAAGAGGCAGCTTCCCAGGGACTGATCGCCGGTATCAATGCGGCAATGTCTATTCTGCACAGAGATCCGTTGATCCTGGATCGTTCCGAAAGTTATATCGGAGTATTGATTGATGATCTGGTTACTAAAGATAACAGAGAACCTTATCGTATGATGACCTCCAGAGCGGAATATCGTCTGCTGCTTCGTCAGGACAATGCAGATCTGCGTCTTCGTAAGAAAGGCTATGAGATTGGTCTCATCTCACAGCAGGAGTATGATGTTCTGGTTGAAAAAGAAAAACTTATCGATCAGGAAATTCAGAGACTGAAAAATACTTCAGTAGGTGCAAATAAAGAGATCCAGCATTTTTTGGAAGAGTGTGGCAGCTCTACTCTGAAAACGGCAGCTACTCTGGCAGAACTGATTTGCAGACCGGAGCTGGGATATGCGGCACTGGCTCCTATTGATAAGGAACGAAAACCTCTTCCTTCGGCTGTAGTTGAACAGGTAGAAATCGAGATTAAATATGAAGGATATATTATCCGACAGAAGCGTCAGGTAGAACAGTATCGTAAAATGGAGAAAAAATTAATTCCGGATAACCTGAATTACGATGAAGTTCCTTCCCTTCGACTGGAAGCCAGACAGAAACTGAAGGAATTCCGTCCGATTTCCGTAGGACAGGCCTCCCGTATCTCCGGAGTATCTCCTGCAGATATTTCGGTATTGTTAGTGTACCTGGAACATTATAATGTAAAAAAATCATAGTTAATATGAATTCCGGAGGAATACATGGCAGAATATAACACAGAACAATTTGAAAAAGATTGTAAGGCACTGGGTGTAACCTTAAGTGATGAACAGATCCGGCAATTTCTGAAATACTTTGAGATGCTGGTGGAGTGGAATGAGGTAATGAACCTTACTGCAATTACAGAATATGATGAAGTCATGAAAAAACATTTTGTGGATAGTATTTCTCTCTGCAAAGCTTACGATGTGACACAGAATAAAACAGTGATCGATGTTGGAACCGGAGCAGGATTTCCGGGGCTTGCACTGAAGATTGCATTTCCGAATCTCCAGGTTACCCTATTGGATTCCCTGAATAAGAGAATCAATTTCTTAAATGAGGTGATCTCTGCTTTAGGGCTTACCGGTGTAGAGACAATTCATGGTCGTGCGGAGGATTATGCCAAGCCGGGAAAATGCAGAGAAAAATATGATCTTTGTGTATCCAGGGCAGTGGCAAATCTTTCCACATTGTCGGAATATTGCCTTCCTTTTGTAAAGGTTGGCGGCAAATTTATCTCTTATAAATCTGAAAAAATAACAGAAGAGATGAATGTTGCACAGCATGCTGTGAAAATACTTGGTGGAAAAATGGATGGACAGGTTGAATTTACACTTCCTGATTCGGATATTTATCGGAATCTGTTTATTATTACAAAGGAAAAGCCCACACCTGCAAAATATCCCAGAAAAGCGGGATTGCCATCCAAGGAACCTTTGTTATAAAATGAATAGAATATAATGGTGTCGGGGTCAAAAGCCCCCGACTCTGATGCTTACGGATTGTTACGTGCTACGCACTCCCACAATCCGACCCTCTATTCGCATATCGTGGGATTATCCTCCCACTTTTATGCTCATATCGGGGCGGGTCCTAAGGTCTTTCACCCACTTATGAGCAAGCTCATGTGGGCTTAGACCTTTTGACCCTGGCATCATACAATGTAAAAATTGTGTTAAGATTTATTTTTATTAATAAAAAGAGTTTTACACAATAATATTATTCCTATATGATAAATATAATGGAATATTTCAAAATAGAACATATGTTCTATAAGGTGATATATGAATATTGATGAAAATATACAAAAGAATGAGTGTAGTTGTAATATAGAGAATGGTAAGAAAATTGTGGAGATGTTGGAGACAGAGAGAAAAAGAATTGTTTCCGAACTTCATGATACTTCATTGCAGAATATTGCCCACTTCGTTCATATGATTGAATTGGCTTCCTTATATATTGATAAGGATCCTGCCAGAGCAAAGATGGAATTGAATTCTGTGAGTAAAGGATTGCATAATGTCATTGAAGATATCAGAAGTACTATCTTCAATCTGCGTCCTATGACATTTGATGATCTGGGATTAAAGGCTTCTTTTGAAAGATTACTGGATTTTTTGAATGCTGACAGAGATTATATAATGGATGTAGAAATCGATGATGTTTCATGTGAAACAGATGATTATTTTTGCATTACCTTATACCGTGTAGTTCAGGAATGTCTGTTGAACATTAAAAAACATTCACATGCTACCAGGGTATCATTCCATTGTACAAAAACGGAGCAGCAATATGAAATTTTAATACAAGATAATGGTAAGGGATTTACCATGGAAGAAGCGGAAGATAAAGCAAACAGTCATTTTGGATTAGAATTGATCCATGAGGGTGTCAATCTATTGAACGGTACAATTCATGTCAGTTCTGCGATTGGTCATGGAACTACGATAGATATTAAGGTTCCTTTAGATTCACATTCAGCTGAAAAAAAGGACGGCAAGGACAAATAATAAGTATACATAAGTAAGTGAGGATATATATGAGTATAAAAGTTATGTTAGCAGATGATCATGTTCTTATGAGAGAAGGAATCCGTCAATTACTGGAATTTGACGGTACAATCTCTGTGATTGCCGAAGCTAATAATGGTGTAGAATGTATGGAGCAGTTACTTGCGGTTCATCCTGATGTACTGCTTCTGGATATTAACATGCCTGTTATGAACGGAATAGAAGTGCTGCAGGAGATTAAGAAGAAAAATATCTCCGTTAAAGTATTGGTTTTAACGGTACATAATGAAGTTGAATATCTTTTGAAGGCTGTGGATATTGGTGTAGATGGTTATATCATGAAAGATGCAGAATCTGCAGAACTGAAAAAAGCCATTAATTGTATTATGCAGGGAGAAACTTATATTCAACCCAGTCTGGTACCGGCTTTGAACAGCCGACTGGTATCCAGAGATATTGACAAAGAAAAAATCAATAGTTTGACGAAGAGAGAGTTGGAAGTACTTATTGAGGTTGCTAACGGAATGTTCAATAAGGAGATTGCAACATCTCTGAATATCAGTGAGAGAACAGTAAAAAATCATATTTCTAATATCTTTAAAAAAATTGATGTATCTGATCGAACACAGGCAGCTGTGTTTGCTATTAAAAATGATCTGATTAAATTGTATTAGGTTCCTGCTAACCTTTGCAGACATCTACCCACTGCAGGAAGTTTGAGTATTTTTCTAATTCAGGGATTGTTAATTCAATTGCACTGTTAGGACTTCCTGCAGCAGGAAATACAGTTTCAAATCTTTGCAAAGATTCGTCTAAGTATACTTTCACATTATCATTCACTGCAAACGGACATACACCGCCAATGGCATGACCAATAATTTTTTCTACTTCATCTCCCGGAATCATTTTTGCTTTTGCTCCGAAAAAGTGTTTGTATTTTGCATTATCGATTTTTGTATCCCCAGCAGTTACTATTAATATTGGCTGATCACCAACTAAGAAGGACATTGTCTTAGCAATTCGTCTTCCTTCACAATGTAAAGCTTCCGCTGCTAATTCTACGGTTGCACTGGACACTTCAAATTCCAAAATATGATCATCCATCTGATAGGGTTTGAAATATTCTCTTACTTTATCAATAGCCATTGTAATATACCTCTTTATTATAAGATGTTTTTGAATCATACCTACGGATTGTTCCGTGCTGCGCACTTCCACAATCCTACCCAATATTCGCATATCGTGGGATTATCATCCCACTTTTATGCTCATATTGGGGCGGGTCCTAAGTTCTTTCGCTCACTTATGAGCAAGCTCAAGTGAGCTTAGAACTATGACCCTGGTATTTTTTTATCCTAGCATAGATAGTAGAACAAAACAAGTTACATAGATATCCTTTTTAATTTATTGTTTTACTAGATATAGGGGTTAATTACATAGAATGTTTCACGTGAAACATTCTATGAGTCTATGAGAAAACTATACTACATAATGTTTCACGTGAAACATTACTACCCAAGATATAGTGGACAAATTTGTGAAACATTTTATGAAAGAAGTGTGAAACATAATACTTATGAAAAAAACAACAAATACACAGCCACAACATCTAGTATTTGCCTATAAATGCGTATAAAGTATCAACTTTTTGTAGTATTTTTACCTTGTAACATAGAAATGCTCATGCTATTATTATAGAGTGGTTTCACATTTACAGAATGGAGGATTTCATAATGTTAGAATTCAAATATGATACACAATTATTAATTGAAGGTACCAATCTGGATGAAGATGAAATTAATGACTACATTACAGAACATTTCAAAGGTGATTGTCTGTTGGCAGTAGGAGATGAAGAGCTGATCAAGATTCATTTTCATACCAATGAGCCCTGGAAGGTTTTGGAGTATTGTGCTTCTCTCGGAGAAATCTATGATATTGTTGTAGAAGATATGGACAGACAGTCCAGAGGTTTGCACGGCTAAATCATTAAGAAAGACATGGTGAAAAAATAAGTATGGGTAGAATTATTGCAATAGCAAACCAGAAGGGTGGCGTAGGTAAGACGACTACGTCCATTAATTTGTCTGCATCTCTGGCTGCAAAAGGTAAAAAGGTATTAGTAATCGATACAGATCCACAGGGAAATACTACCAGCGGATTTGGTATCGAAAAAAATGAATTGGAAAATACAATTTATGAACTGATCCTGGGAGAGTGTTCTATCAGGGATTGTATTATTTCAAATATTATCAAGAATGTATCGGTAGTTCCTTCTAATGTAAATCTGGCAGCTGCTGAGATCGAACTGATCGGGGTAGATAAGAAGGAATATATATTAAAGAACGAAGTGGATTATGTTAAGGATGATTATGATTTTATTATCATTGATTGTCCTCCTTCTCTGAATATGTTAACGATTAATTCCATGACTACCGCAGACAGTGTGCTGGTTCCCATTCAGTGTGAATATTATGCGCTGGAAGGATTGAGCCAGTTGATCCACACTATTAATCTGGTAAAAGAGAGACTGAATCCGGATCTTAGAATTGATGGTGTTGTTTTCACTATGTACGATTCCCGTACCAATCTGTCTATGCAGGTGGTAGAAAATGTGAAACAAAATCTGAATCAAAAGGTGTATAATACATTAATTCCCCGAAATATCAGATTGGCAGAAGCTCCCAGTTATGGAATGCCCATCAATATGTATGATCCAAAATCTGCCGGAGCAGAAGCTTACATGCAGCTTGCAGAAGAAGTAATTAAAAACAAGTAAGAAATTATAGGAGAAGAACGGTATGGCAGCGAGAGGATTGGGAAAAGGTCTGGATTCTCTAATACCTAATGCATTAGGGGAGACAAAGACAAAAAAAGAAACAGTAGCAAAATCAAAGACAGAGACAACAGAGGGAAAAGAACCGCAGACCCTTGTGAAGATCACAAAGGTAGAGCCTAACAGAGAACAGCCTCGTAAAAATTTTGATGAGGATGCTCTGCAGGAGCTGGCAGATTCCATTAAACAGTTTGGTCTGTTACAGCCGATTTTGGTACAGGACCGCAAAGATTATTATGAAATCATTGCAGGTGAGAGAAGATGGCGTGCAGCAAAGCTGGCAGGTCTGAAGGAAGTTCCGGTTATCATCCGTAATTATACGGAGCAGGAGATCGTGGAGATTTCCCTGATTGAGAATATCCAGCGTGAAGATCTGAATCCGATTGAAGAAGCACAGGCATACAAGAGACTCTTAACAGAGTTTCATCTGAAACAGGATGAAGTAGCAGAGAGAGTATCCAAGAGCCGTGCAGCGGTTACCAACTCTATCCGACTTCTGAAACTGAACGAAGAAGTACAGCGCATGGTGGTAGATGAGATGATCAGTACCGGACATGCGAGAGCATTACTGGCAGTGGAGAATCCAGAAGAACAGTATAATCTGGCACAGCGTATTTTTGATGAAAAGCTGAGCGTACGTGATGTAGAGAAACTGGTTAAGAACTTACATAAACCTGCAAAACCTAAAAAAGTAGATGATAAAACCATGCAGGTGATCTACCAGGATATTGAAGAAAAACTGAAACAAAAGCTTGGCAGAAAAGTAACCGTTACATCTAAGGGAGAAGGATCCGGTAAGATCGAAATTGAATTTTACAATCATGAAGATTTGGACAGACTCCTGGATGTACTGAATAAATAAGAGAGAAAAATAGAGAGAAGAGATACAAAGGAGAGTATTATGACAGGTAGTACTTTTTTAAATCAGATCGGTCTGGGTGGATTTGACTTAGGATACCTTCTGATTGGAATGGCAGTGATAATCCTGCTGTTACTCATTTTTCTGATTCTGTTGATCGTGCAGATCCGGAAAACGAGTAAATTAAAAAAGAGACTGGATAAATTTCTTACCGGTAAAGATGGTACCAGTCTGGAACAGGATATTGCAGGTCTGTATGAGGACAATAAATTCCTCAAGGCAAATACAGAGAAAAATAAAAAAGATATTCGTACTTTATATAGGAATATGGAATCCGCTTATCAGAAAATGGGTCTGGTAAAATACGATGCATTTAATCAGATGGGCGGACAGCTGAGTTTTTCTCTGGCACTGCTGGATGAAAATAATAATGGATTTATTATTAATTCCGTTCATAGTTCCGAGGGTTGCTATTCTTATACCAAGGAGATCAAACTCGGACAGTGTGCGATCGATCTGGGAGCTGAGGAAGCAGAAGCACTTTCCATGGCAATGGGGGAATAAAAGAGGAAGCAGCATATGAAGAGGATGAAACTGAGCGAGCTGACCGGAAACGAAATTCTTGCACAGTCATTGATGACTTGGGATTATCAGATCATTCTTCCGGAAGGCGTAGTATTAAAAAAAGAGTATATTTCTAAAATAGAAGAAATGGGTATCCTGGAGGTCTATGTAAAAGAAGACCAGGCAAATGAAATAGCAATACTTAAAAACGATATAGAAAAAACGATAAAAAGCAAAGTAAAAAGTATTCTTGAGAGACACACTTATCAGAATAATAAAGAACTGCAGGGACTGACCCAGGCGGCAGATGAGATTATTACGAATATACTGGATGAAAAAGAAGTCATAGAAAAAGTATTTGACATCCGGGAGAGAAGTGCTGATATCTATGAGCATTCCATCAGCTTAAGTTCCATGGCAATTCTGACAGCGCTTCGGCTGAAGGTAGATAAAAGTGTGATTCATGATATCGGTGTAGGCTGCCTGTTACATGATATCGGACTCAGATATACGACTTTGGATTACGAAGGTAAATCCATGGAGGATATGAAGCCGGAAGCACTGGCTGAGTATAAGAAGCACCCGGTCTACGGATATACTTCCGTCAAGGATGAGGACTGGATCTCTGATGAGGTGAAGAAGATCATTCTGTATCATCATGAGAGGCTGGATGGATCCGGATTTCCTCTCAGATTAAAAGAAGCGGAAATTCCTTTCGCTTGCCAGATCGTAGTGGTATGTGATGCCTTTGATGAGATGATCTGTGGTATTGCTCAGAGACGTAGCAAAGTATATGAAGCGGTAGAATATTTAAAAAGCTTTAAAAATGTGAAATATAATGGTAAAATAGTAGACGCGTTTTTAAGTTTTACTGCAGTCTACCCCGCCGGGAGCCACGTGCTTACCAGTGACGGAGAAGAAGCGATCGTAGTATCGCAGAACAAAGATTTCCAGGATCGTCCTGTGATCCGGATTATCCGGGATAAAAACGGACAGAAATTAAAAGAAGAAAAGATACTGGATCTTGTGAAAGTTCTGAATGTGTATATTGAAAAAGGATTAGAATAATGCTGTTCAGATCAGAATGGCAGAATGGAGGAAGTCATGATAGACATTAAATTTTTAAGAGAAAATCCCGAGGTGGTCAAGGAGAACATCCACAAAAAATTCCAGGATGAAAAACTCTCTCTGGTAGATGAGGTGATCGCACTGGATGCCGAGAGCAGAAAGGCAAAGCAGGAAGCAGATGATCTGCGTGCTTCCAGAAACCGTATTTCCAAAGAAATCGGTGCACTTATGGGTCAGGGCAAAAAGGAAGAGGCAGAAGCCAAGAAGGCAGAAGTAGCTGCCGATGCAAAGCGCCTGGCTGAGCTGGAAGCTTCCGAGACCGAACTGCAGGAGAAGATCACCAAGATCATGATGGTCATTCCCAATATCATTGATGAGTCTGTTCCCATCGGTAAGGACGACAGCCAGAACGTAGAGATCGAGAAATTCGGCGAGCCCGTAGTTCCTGATTTTGAGGTTCCTTATCATGCAGATATCCTGGATCGTCTGAACGGTCTGGACAAGGAGAGCGCAGGACGTACCAGCGGTAATGGTTTCTATTATCTGATGGGCGATGCAGCAAGAATCCATTCTGCAATGATCAGCTATGCAAGAGATTTCATGATCGATAAGGGATTCACCTATTGCATTCCTCCTTTCATGATCCGCAGCAGCGTAGTAAATGGCGTTATGAGCTTCGCAGAAATGGAAGCTATGATGTATAAGATCGAAGGAGAGGATCTGTACCTGATCGGTACTTCCGAGCATTCCATGATCGGTAAGTTCAAGGGTCAGATCGTAGAAGAGAAGAGCCTGCCCATTACCATGACTTCTTATTCCCCTTGCTTCCGTAAGGAAGTAGGTTCCCACGGCATCGAGGAGAGAGGTGTATACCGTGTACACCAGTTCGAGAAGCAGGAGATGGTAGTTCTGTGTAAGCCTGAGGATTCCATGGACTGGTACAACAAGATGTGGTCCTACACCGTAGAATTCTTCCGTAGCCTGGATGTACCTGTTCGTACCCTGGAGTGCTGCAGTGGTGATCTGGCAGATCTGAAAGTAAAATCCTGCGACGTAGAAGCATGGAGCCCCAGACAGAAAAAGTACTTCGAAGTTGGTTCCTGTTCTACCCTGGGTGATGCACAGGCAAGACGACTGGGTATCCGAACCAAGGGTGAAAACGGAACTTATCTGGTACACACACTAAACAATACCGTATTGGCATCTCCCAGAGGACTGATCGCATTCCTGGAGAATAATGTAAATGAGGATGGCAGCGTGAACATTCCCGTAGCTCTGCGTCCTTACATGGGTGGTAAGGAGAAAGTCCTGCCTAAGAAATGATAGAATAGCTCACTCATGTGAAGCACAGAGAATTCATCTATAATAGACGACACAGATAGAAAGAAGGTGATTTTTTGCATAAATATATGAGAGCCATCGGATTCAGTGAATATACGGACCGAAAGAAATTAAAAGAATTACTGACAGACGTGATCATGAATTCCGATCATCGTGCATATACCATGAATCAGGAGGGCATCCTCCTTGGAGAATTCAGCAAAAATCACACACACACTAAGGGTACCATAGAATCCGGTACCTTTGGTGTGGCTGTCTGTGGAGAATTTGATGATAACGATAAGTTTATTTACGAATATTATTTTCCTTATCTGACAGGAAGCGGTATTACTTCGTATGAAGATGTATCGGTGGAACGCCATGCGGATAAAGATTCCTATGCCGGTATCTGCGATGATATCAAAGTGGGAATCTCCCTGATTTTTTATCTGCGGAACAGAATTCCCTATATCAAGGCACAAAGCACCGGAAAGTTACCAATCCGCGGTACTACACTTACCTTATCCGGATTGTCTCTGAAGGGCAGTATTCTTCTACCTATAAAAAAGGATGAAGAACAGGTCCTGCGGGTAAAAAAAGATTCTGCCAATCGTAATAAACTCCTGGCCGCCGCCAGACAGGGAGACGAGGATGCCATTGAGACCCTGACGCTGGAAGATATGGATATGTACACCACCATCTCCCGCAGGATTCAAAAAGACGATATTTTCAGTCTGGTAGATACGTATTTCATGCCCTATGGCGTGGAGTGCGACCAATACTCCGTACTGGGAGAGATTACAGAGCTTCGCCTGGTGACCAATGATATCACCGGAGAAAAGGTATATATTCTCACAATTCTGTGCAATGAATTGACTTTTGATGTGTGCATTAACGAAAAAGACCTCTACGGCGAACCTCAGGTGGGACGTCGTTTTAAGGGATCCATCTGGCTGCAGGGATATATCAATTTTCCTGAGGAATAATGTTGCAAAATAACAATAATTTCGGTATACTAACAATTGTGCATATGTTCCTATAGTTAAATGGATATAACAAGCGCCTCCTAAGCACTAGTTGTGGGTTCGATTCCCGCTGGGAACATTTTATTTGCGACAAAGGTTAGAAATAGCCTGTTGTCGCATTTTTTGTAGGAAGGAAAAAATTATGGAATATTCGGCAATTCTTCATGATATGGATAAAAGATTCTGCTATGCAATCGATAAGGATTTATTCGTGATACGTGTGCAGGTAAAAAAAGATGATATAAAAGAGATCATTCTTCATTATGAGGACAAGTACATACCATTGGAATGGAAGGATACGCGAAGGACGATTCCGATGAAGAAGGTTGCCATCTCACAGTTTCATGACTATTATGAGGCACAGCTTCAGATGCATTTGATATGTCTCCGCTATTATTTTGAATTTACAGATATGCAGGGAGAAAAGGTATATTACGGCAACTATGAGTTTAGCAGGGAGTGTATTACAAACAGGGACAGAATGTTCGACTGTCCGCAAAACCTTCGTGAGGAGGAAATGTTTGAGGTGCCGGAGTGGGCAGCAAACAAGGTCGTGTATCAGATTTTTCCATCTCGCTTTGCAGCGTCACAGTCAATAGACAAGGAGTTGTGGTATAAAGCACCTATCACGTCTAAAGATAATCTGCATGGTGATCTCAGAGGAATTATTGATCATTTGGATCATATTCAGAAGCTGGGAATAGATGTTGTGTATTTAACACCTATTTTTAAATCGGATTCCAGCCATAAATATGATACCACGGATTATTACCAGATTGATCCTTCCTTCGGAACAACAGCGGATCTTAAGGAGCTGGTGCAAAAAGCGCATGAGTGTGGGATGAAAGTAGTGATGGATGCGGTATTCAACCATACAGGAAGGGATTTTTTTGCATTTAAGGATATCATGGAAAAAGAAGAAAAATCCAGATATCTGGACTGGTATTTTATCGAGAGATTTCCGTTGAAGGGTGAAAAAGGAGAAGCTCCTAACTTCAAATGTTTTGGTTATTATGACGGAATGCCAAAGTTAAATCTGAAAAATCCGGAGGTTGAAAAATTCGTTACAGATGTTGCATGTTATTGGATTAAGGAATGCGATATCGATGGATGGAGAATGGATGTAGGTGACGAAATCAGCCATTTCTTCTGGAAGCGTTTTAGAAAGGCTGTTAAGGCGGTAAAAAAGGATCTGCTGATCATTGGAGAAATCTGGCATTATGCAGGAGATTTTCTTGAGGGAGATGAATGGGATACGGTCATGAATTATCCATTTTACCTGAATCTCATAGATTTGCTTGCAGATGAAAAAATCAATGTCAGCCAGTTTATACAGAATCTTGGATATTTAAAGGGGCGCTTAAACAAAAAATGCTATCCTCTTATGTGGAATCTGATCGACAGCCACGACACAGCAAGATTTTTACATCTATGTAATGATAATAAGAAAAAGCAGCATTTGGCAGCAGCTTTTCAATTGTTATTGCCGGGAATGCCTATGATTTATTACGGAGATGAATTTGCGATGCCCGGAGCAAATGATCCGGACTGCAGACGTGGCATGTACTGGGATGAAGAATACCAGGATAAAGAGATGTTTGAATGGTATAAGCAGCTGTTAAAGGTGCGAAAAAACCATGCATGTATCGTAGAGGGTGAGCCAATTGAAATAGCTGCAAGGGATGAAGAAGAGACGATCGTCCTGACCAGAAAAAATGGCGAAGAGACACTCGCTTTGATCTTCAACTGCAGCAGCAGCGCAAGAGTGTTTAATGAGTATACACAAAAATATGATTTACTTAGAGAGAATCCCTTTGATGGAAAAATAGAGGGACTTGATGCCGCTGTAATAGTACTCTAAGAATAATAAGATAAGAAAAATATAGAAATAAATAATACAATAATTAATATGGGGAAATGATTATTATGAAGAAAAAAATAAATTATGCAGAAATTATGAAGGAGACAGGAATCCTGACTGTGGCGGTAGCCATCATAGCGGCAGCAGTCTACTTTTTCCTGGTGCCGAGTCATGCGTCGGTCAGCAGCATTTCCGGTCTCGGCATCGTGCTGTCTAACTTTATACCACTTCCACTGTCGGTCATTACGATGATCCTGAATGTAGTGCTTCTGCTCATCGGCTTTGTCACCTGCGGGAAAGAGTTCGGGGTAAAGACGGTGTACACCAGTGTGATGTTGCCTGTATTTTTAGGGCTTTTCGAGATGCTGTTTCCAAATTTCGGTTCCATGACGGACAGTCAGGAGCTGGATGTACTGTGCTATATTCTGGTGGTCAGCGTGGGACTCAGCATTCTGTTCAACCGGAATGCATCTTCCGGAGGACTGGATATTGTGGCGAAGATCATGAATAAATATCTCCATATGGAGCTGGGCAAGGCAATGTCTCTGTCCGGTATGTGCGTGGCACTGTCCGCAGCATTGGTATATGATAAGAAAACAGTGGTGCTGAGTATCCTGGGTACCTATTTCAACGGAATCATTCTGGACCATTTTATTTTTGACAATAATATCAAGCGGCGTGTCTGTATTATTACGAAAAAAGAGGAAGAACTGCGCCAGTTTATTACAAGGGATCTGCACAGCGGTGCTACGATCTACGAAGCCACCGGTGCATATAATTTTGAAAAACACAACGAGATCATCACCATTGTGGACAAAAGCGAGTACCAGAAGTTGATGAAATTTATCAACGAACTGGATCCCAAGGCGTTTATTACCGTATATAATGTATCGAGTATGAAGTATCAGCCGAAGATTGGGAACTTTTGACCCTGGTATCTTAATAATATTATGGAGAAATGCGAAATGAAAAGAATGCGGAATATCGCAGTGATCGTGTTATCTGTCATATGTGTTGGAATTCTGTCTTTTTTATTGTGGAATTTAAGAAGCACACAGGAGTCTGCACAGGAAATAATACCGGAAGTTCAGCCGGAACCTATGTCGGAACAGAGTGTATCGGATTCCGATGTGAGCGGCAACAGCGCAGAGAACAGTGCAGATCCTACGGAATTATCGGAGACGGAAGAAAGTGAACCGGCGGAACCGGTGGATCTTGTAGAGCAGAGGGCAGAAGAACTCCTGGCAGGAATGACCTTAGAGGAAAAAGTCGGGCAAATGTTCATCGCCCGTTGTCCGGAGACGGATGCAGCATCCAAGGTGACACAGTATCATCTCGGCGGATATATCTTATTTGCCCGGGATTTTACCGGTAAAACAAAAGAAGAAGTAACGGCAGCCATTCAAAGTTATCAGAATGCTGCGAAAATGCCTCTGCTGATCGGTGTAGATGAGGAAGGCGGCACGGTAAACCGTGTCAGCAAAAATGCGAACCTGCGGGAAACTCCTTTTGCCTCTCCTCAGGAACTGTATGCTCAGGGCGGATGGAATATGATCCAAAGTGATACGCAGGAAAAATGTCAATTACTGCAGAGCCTGGGAATTAATCTGAATTTTGCTCCGGTATGCGATGTATCACAGGATCCGCAGGATTTTATTTATGCCCGCAGTTTCGGGCAGGATGCGGAACAGACAGCGGAATATGTACGGACCGTCGTGCAGACCATGTCGCAGGAACAGATGGGAAGTGTGTTAAAGCATTTTCCGGGATATGGCAACAACTCGGACACGCACACAGGGATTGCTTATGATGAACGTCCCATAGAGAGGTTTGTAAATTCTGATTTTTTGCCGTTTCAGGCAGGTATCGACGCAGGGGCGGATATGGTGCTGGTAGCCCACAATGTTGTCTCCTGCATGGATGGTCAGGTACCGGCATCTATTTCTCTACAGGTACATACTATTTTGCGTAATGAATTAGGGTTTGACGGCGTGATCATTACCGATGATCTGGTCATGGAAGGAGTACGGCAGTTCGCCGGGGATGCAGAGATTGCCGTAAGGGCGGTACAGGCAGGAAACGATATGCTGTGCTGCACCGATTTTGAAGTACAGGTACCCGCAGTCATCAAGGCGGTCGAAACCGGTGAAATCACCGAGGAACGTCTTAACGAATCGGTCCTGCGCATTTTGAAAATGAAAATAAAGCTGGGCATCATTGCGGATTATCAGAATTTATCCCAATAAATTCTGTATAAATAGTGTGGATATTCAGCAGTTCACAGATAGCAAGAAGCTTGGAATATCGCCATATAACATATCTTTCATAGCTTCATAATCATTGATGAGGGCTGGAAAGCGGTATTCCGGTGGAATCAGCTTTAAGGTGCCGGAAATTGCTTCCGGATATTTAGCCCATGCTCTTGGAAAAAATTTCATTTTGAAATCAACAACTGTTTTCAGAAGATCTATGTGAGAGAAAGCAACATCTTTTACTGGGGTCTGGGCCATTCTATAAAGATGTTTGAGGTTGCACTTATATGGGAGAATGATTAATTATGAAAACAAAAAGATTAGTATTAAGAAAATGGACAGAGGTAGACGCAGAGAGTTTATATGAGTATGCAAAAGATCCGGAAGTCGGCCCTATCGCAGGATGGCCACCCCACAAGTCCGTAGAGGAAAGCCTCGATGTGATCAGAAATGTATTCAATGGTCCGGAGTGCTATGCCATCTGTGAAAAAGAGAATGGGAAAGCAATCGGTGCCATTGAACTGAAATTGAAGGGCCACACGGATATGACAGACCGTGAGGACGAGTGTGAACTGGGCTATCGGCTGGGACAGCCATTTTGGGGAAAAGGCTACATGCCGGAGGCCGCAAAGGAAATCTGCGAAGAAGTTCCCGTGCCTTTACTGAATGAAGTAAGGATCGGTCACACAAATGTAATGACAAAAGCTCATTGGGAGGAAATATAGTTATTGCATAATTAGAAAACATAGAGTATGCTTTGTCTATAAGTACATTTCACTTATGAAAATTTCTAGGTCAGCAAAAGCTGATGTCTGAGACTTTGATGAAAAAGTCAGCCGAACCCCCAAGATAATACAACAGAAGAATAAGGGGAGGTAAAACACCACAGAAAACCAGTTGTATCACAAAAACAGGTGAGCTATAATATAGATATGTATAGATTCCTTTTGCGTCTGAAAATATCTATAGTTGCCTGACACAAAAGAGTTCTGGCACAGATTTTGATTAAAACCGTAGATGAATTCAAGGGGATGAATCCCAAAACAGTTGCAAATTGTATAGAAGGGACTCCTTATATCAGTACCGTGCCTGTGGAGCCGGGACTGACCAATGAGGTACTTGATAAAAACGGACAGCGTATTGTCGGTTTTAATACGGAAAGTCAGGAGATCAACGAGGGACTGGCACGATTTGACATTGTCTTTTATGTGCGGACGAAGGACGGTCTGTCGCAGATTATTATCAACGTAGAAGCACAGAAAGATGAACCGGGCGAATATGAGATTTTAAACAGGGCAATTTTCTATGTAAGCAGACTGGTCTCTTCCCAGAAGGAACGGGATTTTGAGAATTCTCGTTACGATGATATCAAACGGGTCTATTCCATCTGGGTATGTATGAATATGGAAGAGAATACCATGAGCCATATCCATCTGACCAAAGAGGATGTGATCGGTTCCTATGAATGGAAAGGAAATCTGGATCTGATCAACATCGTAATGATAGGACTGGCGAAGGAACTGCCGGAACATGACGAGACCTATGAGTTACACCGCCTGCTGGGAGCATTACTGTCCCAGGAGCTGAGTGTAGATGAAAAACTGAGCATTATAGGAAATGAATATGATATTCCCATAGAAGAAAATATGCGAAAGGATGTGAGTGCTATGTGCAATTTGGGCGAAGGAATTGAAGAAAAAGGGATTGCAATCGGACGCGAAGAAGGCCGTATAGAAGGTCATAAAGAAGGTGAAGCGGGCCTCATTCTCAAAATGTACAAGAATGGTCTGTCGGCAGAGCAGATAGCCTCCGCCACAGACAAACAGCTGGAAGAAGTGGCAAAAATTATTGCCGGAAAAACATCGACACAGGGATAGAAAATCTGACGGATCAGCTGCTTGACCCATTGAGAGAGATTTCATTCTTTCTCAATGGGTCTTTTTTGCAAACTATTGGTTGTATCCCTAAACGGTGTGAGCATACAAAGATGACAATAGAAAAAGTTGCAATTTTGGGAGCAGGAGCCGTCGGCTCTTATGTAATCTGGGGACTTTCCGGACGTGAGGACATCCGGCTGGGTGTTGTGGCGGAAGGAGAGAGAGCCGAACGTCTGAAACAGAGCTGAAAGAACGATGGAAAGTTCAATTACACAGGGAAAGAAAAAGCAACCTGTGTAAAATAAAATTATTTCAGGAAAGTCCGCAGTACTTCTTCCGGTCGGGGAGTGTGCTGCGGATATTTTTCTCTTAACGGACCGGCAGCTCCATCCATGATATAGGGATGTCCCACGATATCCAGCATGGATACGTCGTTATAATTGTCACCGAATGCCATGACATCCGCAAGGTCGATAGCAAGGATCCTGCAGATAGAGGTGACACCGATGCCTTTGTTGGCAATGGTGGTATCGATCCAGTAAGGTCCCGCCACCGCACAGTTCGCCTGTTTCCACCGGGGGACAAAGCGGTCAGCATAAGCCGCTACGCTTTCATGGAGATATACAGAGACCTTTACGATATCCTCCGGAATTTCGGAAGGATCCTGAATGACCTGATAGTTGTTGCCGATAAACTTTATTCTGTCCAGCATTCCCAGTCCACGTTCCATCAGATACGCCGTATTCTGTCCGGAGAGCATGATTTCGCCCTGACCGTCACTCCGGTTCCATAGATCCTCCGCAATCTCTTCCGCCAGGGCACGGGGCATGGGATTTTTCGCAATGCACTGCTCGTCCTTATAGATTACGCCACCGTTTTCACATAAGAAAATACAACAATCCGCCACAGGAGCGAATAGCTTCCGCAGGCTGGTATACTGTCTTCCAGACGCCGGGCAGAACAGGATTCCCCTGTCATGCAGCGCACGGATCTGGTCAAAAATTTCCCCCTCTAATTCTTTTTTTCCATATTGTAAAAGTGTACCATCGAGGTCACTGCAGACTAATCTGATTCCCATAGTCGGAATTCCTTTCTCTCAGAATAACAATCCGTAGGCATCAAAGTCGGGGGCTTTTGACCCCGACATCATTTTAAATAGTATATCATAAATTATACATGAATACTTATTTTTATTTAATAGCTGCTTTTCTTGATTGTTACGAGATATGTTGAAAAAACGCGGAAATTTGCTAAAGTATATGTATAAAAAATGCGGAAAGGAGAAAGAAAATGTTTAAGCGAAAAATAAAAAGATTGCTAATGATATCCAAAACGAGTAAGATAGTAAGCAAGATAATAAGCAAGATGGAGTGACATAAATGGGAAAATATGAACCGCCATATACGATCTCAAATAAAATGTTGGAGCTTGTTTCTTCTATATCTGAAAAAGTAGGTAAAATAAGCAGTCACAGAGAATTAGAGGCAAGACCGCATTTAAGGAAAAACAACCGGATCCGATCCATTCATTCTTCCTTAAAAATAGAAGCAAATTCCTTGTCTCTGGCTGAAGTGAGAGATGTCATCAATGGTCATCTTGTATTGGGAGATCAAAAGGAAATACAAGAGGTGAAAAATGCATATGCTGCATATGAAAAAATCTCGGAAATAAATCCTCAAAGCATGTCCGATCTGAAAAAAATCCATGGAATAATGACCTATAGAACAGTAGAGGAATCCGGTGTATTCAGAAAAGGGGAAGAGGGTGTCTTTTCCGGAGATCAGTGTATTTTTGTGGCACCGCCGCCGAATATGGTAAATGAACTGATGAAGGACTTATTTTCATGGGTTAAAAACAGTGAAGGGACAATACATCCGCTTATTGTGTCAGCTGTTTTTCATTATGAATTTGTGTTTATACATCCTTTTGCAGATGGAAATGGAAGAATGGCCAGATTATGGCATATGGTAATGCTATACCGTTGGAGAAATGTGTTTGAATATATTCCGTTGGAAAGTCAGATTGAAAGATTCCAGGCAGAATATTATGATGCAATAGCAAAATGTCATGTGAATGGAAATTCAGATGTTTTTATAGAATTTATGTTGAGTATGATAGATCAGGTATTAGATGAGGTTATCATACAGGTAAATAAGACAAATGAAAGTATGTCAGAATATGTAAAACGGATGCTGGAAGTAATGGAGTACGATGTTCCCTATACCGCTAATGCGATCATGGAGGCACTGCATCTGAAATCCAAGGAAACATTTCGAAAAAATTATATCAAGCCTGCCATAGAGTTGGGACTAATAAAAATGACATTGCCGGAAAAGCCAAATAGTAAAAATCAGAGATATGTAAAACAATAATCCTTGACCTAAAGCTGGCTTTAGGCGTTACAATGTCTTCAGAGTGATTTTAGCATTTTAAAAAGAAAAGGTGCCGATACCGAAAAGCAGGGTGTCGGCACTTTTTGGGCTTTACTTTGCCAGATTCGTTAGATATGATAAAGATAGAAAATGTATTTACCGGCTATAGGGGGAGGGCGTATGTACAAAAGAAAGCTTCACAAAGAAATAAGCAACGGATTATTGGTATTGATCGTGGCATTTTCTCTGACAGGCTGCGGCAGCAGTAGGGACGCTTTGGAAATCTCTGATACCGAATCTGCTCAGGCAGAGGAAATCGGTCAGGAAAACGCTACAGCCACTCCAGCCACCTCACAAACAATCCCGGAGACGGCAACGGAACCTGAGTCGGAGAAACTAACCTACCAGACCGGACTATATCAGGAGAAAACCCTGGCGGATCAGGTCTCGGCGGATACTGTCCGGGAACTGCCGGAAGGGGAATATGGCGTGCTGTCCTATTCCTATGACGAGACGGTCAGTGTCTGGGGCAACGGCGCAGAAGAATGTCTGGTGATCCATGACGGCGACCGGGAATACAGGGTGGAGATCCCCTGGCAAAATGTGTATTCGACACCCCCTGCTGTAGAAGCTGCAGATTATGACGGGGATGGCGACAAGGAGTATTATATTTCTACCTTGCAGGGAACCGGAACCGGTGTCTATGTGGAAGGACTGTATTATGTAGATGTAAAAAAAGGAACACCGAAGGTATCGGAATATACACAGGTGGTCGAAGATTTTGACAGACGAATCCTTGCGGCGGATAAGCTGGATGAACAGTTCCATACACTTCATGTGGATTTCCTGGATAAAAACGGAGAGATAGATGCTCAGAAGAGTATGGATCTGGATCAGACCCGTCTGTTGCAGAAACTGGAAGGATATACTTATAAAAGTATCGGTGTGGGGGCGCAGATCCGGTATGACTTTCGTGGAGGACAGCCCTTTGCAAATGTAGGGGTTGGCATAAATATGAACGAGATGGCGGACCTGGCTTATGAGACCGGCTTTAATATAACGGCACCGGTATCCATGCAAAAAGATGGTAACTTTTCTCTGGGAGATTTTTCGGTACAAAAAACATATTCTCGTTATCTGGAAGAGGAGAATATCGACAAAGAAGAACCGGATATGACAGAGGTCTATACCGGATATTATGATCTGACCCATAACGGCTACAAGGAAAAGGTCGTAACGAAGGTCTATCTGGAGGAAGAAAACGGGGATCTCACGGAAGCATTGCATAAGGCAGGAAACTGGGGAACGGTAGAGATTTACGAGTATCTGGGAGACGGACAATACGCAATCATTCCTCTGTGGTCGCAGGAGTTCGCCATTGCCCATGCCGGGAACACGCAGATCTTCCTTACAGAAAAAGACGGCTACGATTATCTGGTGGTGACAAGCTTCTGGACAGGGCAGGGTGTCTGCTATTATGACTATAATGTACTGTCTCCCCGGGACTATTCTTTTGACAGATATCATAACGAGCTGAAAGGGGCAGAGCATTACGACCCGCAGTTTTTCACAGGGCTGGAAAACTGGCTGAAGGAGGATTCCCTCCTGCTTGCGGCAACGGATATTGACATGCCGCAGGGACAGGAGGTCATTCTGACAACCGACGAAGAGGTACACTATGCCGGAGAATATTTAACGGTAAAAAAAGAACAACAGCAGCGGATAGAGGAAATAGAGTAAGAATAGGATCAGTATTTCCAGAGAGATACAAAAGTGATAAAATAGGATCAATAAAGATTTTTTCAGTATAAACTTTTCACGCGAAAATTGTGTCTGCACAGTGTACGGAAGTACAGGTTTAAAGCACCGGAAGGCTTGCAGGCTACGGAAAAACAAGAGGGTTAAAGAGATGAATGAAATGATCAGAAAAAGAAATGAACAGCTGGCCAAAACAGTGATCAAGGGATTACAGTCCCGCAACATGTCAGGTTATTACGCAGAGGATAAAGAGGCTGCGCTGAAACAGGCACTGGAGCTGATCCCGGAGGGAAGCACCATCGCTATGGGCGGATGCATGAGCGCCGGAGAGATCGGACTGATCTCTGCTCTGGAAGCAGGCAATTACCACTATATCGACCGCTCTAAGATGGATGCCAGAGCCGGACTTATGGCAGCTTACGATGCGGATATCTTTCTCTCCAGTGCCAATGCCATCACCAGCGACGGTGTCATGGTCAATATCGACGGCAATTCCAACCGTGTCTCCTGCATAGCCCAGGGACCGAGAAAAGTAATCTTCATCGTCGGCATGAACAAAGTCTGTGCAGACTTAGACAGCGCCATGAAGCGTGCGAGAAACGTGGCTGCACCTATCAATGCCCAGAGATTCGACATCAAGACTCCCTGCAAAGAAACCGGAAAATGCTTCGACTGCAAGTCTCCGGATACCATCTGCTGCCAGTTCCTGATCACAAGATATTCCAGACATACGGACCGGATCCATGTGATCCTCGTAAATGACACCATCGGTTATTAGACAACAAAGGGGAAAAGACAATGACATTAGTATTGCAAAAAGGAAGACCTGCCGATATCACCGGCAGACTGGACAAAGAGATACGCACCTATGACCTGCTGGATAGCTTAGGTGTGGAATATGACCGTGTGGATCACGCACCTGCAATGACCATGGAGGATTGCAAGGAAGTCGATGAAATCTTACAGTCCATGGTCTGCAAGAATCTGTTCCTGTGCAACCGTCAGGAGACTGCATTCTATCTGCTGATGATCCCGGATACCAAGGTGTTCCATACCAAAGATCTGTCGGCACAGATCGGCTCGGCGAGATTATCTTTCGCCAAACCGGAATACATGGAGAAATTCCTGGATATCACCCCCGGTTCTGTCAGCGTGCTGGGACTGATGAACGATAAGGAACATCAGGTGAAGCTGTTGATCGATGAGGAGGTGCTGGATAGTGAATATTTCGGGTGCCATCCCTGCATCAATACCTCCAGCCTCCGGATGCGGACGGCGGATCTGATCGAAAAGGTGCTTCCCGCCATGGAACATGATTTTGTAAAAGTAAAGCTGTAATAGCATCTATGAATCCGATATTATAAAAGTGATTACGGGAAGCAGAGAAAAATGTTTACAAATGGTTATGAGTAGTTATACAATAAATATAACTACTTGTAACCATTTTTTGATTGAAGAAATCAGTAAAAGGAGAAAATGCATGAGTAATCCGAAGCGTCGCATTCAAGAGATTGAACAGAGACTGGAAGAGCTGCCGAAGGGAACCCTGACTTACAAAAACATCAACGGGAAAAAGCAGCCCTATGTGCAGCGCACCATTGAAGGGAAATCCGTCAGCTACTATGTGAAGGTATCAGAGCGGGAACAGATCCTGCTGGAATTCGAAGAGCGGGGCAGATTGCAGGAAGAGAGACAGCATTTACTTGCTTATCAGAAAAAACTGGCAACTATTCTGGCGAAGAATCCGTATCTGTCGGAACCGGTGGGTATGGGCCATCAGAATTTCCGGGACTTCATCGATGGGAAAATGTTCTACGTGGATAAGACACAATTCATTTCGGAATGGATGCAGACCGGTGACAAAGTGACGCTGATCACCAGACCGAGACGGTTTGGCAAGACCTTGATTTTAAGTACTGTGGAAACTTTCTTTGACCCGAGATACGCAGATCATCCGGAATACTTCAAGGGATTAAAGGTGTGGAAAGACCCGGCATGCCGAACAAGATTTGGTAGTACACCGGTAATTTTTGCGAGCTTTGGAAACTGTAAAGGGAGAGATTATAAGCAGGCAATGAGAGGATTAATGTTCAGTTTATATCATATGTTTAGAAAACATAATTATCTGCTGGACAGTGATAAATTGGACGATACGGATAAGGCAGCTTTTAGAGAATATGAGCAGGGTTTATTTCATGATGAAGAGGATAAAGTAGAAAAAAGTATATCTGTATTATGTGAATTATTGTATAAACATTGTGGTGTATTACCGTATATTCTTTTAGATGAATATGATACGCCTCTGCTGGAAGCATATACCGATGGTTACTGGGAGGAAATGATCTCTATTTGCAGAAGGCTGTTTCATGGTACCTTTAAAGAGAATGGATTTTATAGCAGAGCAATTATAACAGGTGTTACCAGAGTGTCCAAAAATTCGCTGTTCTCCGATCTGAATAATATTGGTGTATATACAGTTACAGATGACGAATACAGTGATTGCTTCGGATTCACGGAGGAAGAAGTCATGGATGCACTGAAATGTCAGAATATCGATGAGTTCCGCGCCGTGAAGGAAATGTATGATGGATTCATCTTCGGGCATAGAAAAGATATGTACAATCCATGGTCGATTTGTAACTATATTGAGAGAAAGCAGTTGATATCTTATTGGATCAATACCAGCAGTAATAAGGTCATCGGAGACATTATTCGCAAGCATCCGGTGCGTTACAAATACGAAATTGAGCAGTTGATGGCAGGTGAAGTGGTTCACAAGAAGATTAACGAAAATGTCACCTTCCAGTATCTGGATGGGGACGAGAACAGCCTATGGTCTCTGCTCCTGGCAATTGGTTATGTTAAGGCGGACAATGTGATAAAAGAACAGGAGTATACAGAATGTGATATTTCCGTGACCAACAAAGAGGTTATGGGCATGTTCAAGACACAGATCCTCGGCATGTTTGAAAACGGCAGCGCATATTATAATGACTTTGTCAATGCCCTGTTAAAGCAGGACGCAAATGAAATGAGTGACATACTCCTGGATATAACTTATGCTTCCATGAGCTATTTTGACCTGGGGAATCAGCCGGCGAAGCGTGTCCCGGAGAATTTCTTCCACGGCCTCGTTCTCGGTCTGATCGTATCATTGAAGGACAGATACCGTATCGTGTCCAACCGGGAAAGCGGCAGAGGTCGCTATGATATTGCCCTGTACCCGAAACAGGAAGATTTGGATGCTTTTATCATGGAATTCAAAGTCTGTGATGAGAGAATGGAAAAAAGTCTGGAACAGACGGCAGAGAATGCACTTAATCAGATCGAAGAGAAAAACTACGAAGCCGACCTCCTCGCCGCCGGCATTCCGGCAGCGAAGATCTGTAAGCTTGGATTCGCATTTCAGGGTAAGGAAGTACTTGTCCTGAAAGCGGAGTTGTAGCCCCGCCGCCAGCCCCGGCCCCTCAGCCCTGCCGTCCGGCCACGCCTCAATTATGCCCCGGTCGATTGATGTCATATCCGGGTCGATTCATGTACAAAACGGGAAAACGACAAAAATTATGGTATGGTAATATCAGAAGAAGTGGCTGAGGGAGGAATTGCTAATGAAAAAAACAAAAGCGCAATGGAAACAACTGACCAGACAGATTCTGGCACTGGGACTGGCGGTCGTATTGGTCAGCGGAATGACGGATTTTTCCGTATTGGCGAAAGATGCAGAGAAACCGACTGTCACATCCGAAGGGACTGTCGCAGAGAAGACAGCAGAGAATCCTGTAGAGGAGGATACAGAAGTAGAGACCACCTCAGGGAATACGGTGGCTGTATTGAAATCCAAAGTACAGGAGGCCGAGCCTGAGGATGACGAAGCGGGCATTGCTGTGCAGGCAGAGGACGATACTACCGGCAGTGATTTGATTGAAGTGACAATTAATGGTACTGCACAGAATTATAAGACCTTTACTGATGCAATGAATGTTGTAACGAAAGCTCTCGAAAGTGAGTGCACAATCAAAATTAAGTTATTGGCAGATGTTAAAGACATTGATAATGTTAGTTTTCAGTATTATAGCCACTATAGCTCTGCGAATATAACAGTGGACTTAAATGGTCATACCTTGGGAAGTGAGACGGAGTGGGCTTATCAAAAAAAGAATATGAGATTTATGCGCTGTTACGTTACCTTAAAGGATAGTGCTGCCAATTCAAATAGTATGTCGTATATGCATTTTTGCATCGATGACAAAGATTCTACTATTACAGTGGAGAGTGGGAAGTATGATGTAATAGCAATATTTGATGGTGGAAGAGGATCCTTTAAAGGAGGTTATGCGAAAACCTTACAGATTACCGGTGACGGATCGAGCTGTACTGTTACAAATGGGGAGTATGGTAGCATTTCTGTAAGCGATGCATCGAGACTCCATATATCAGGGGAAAAGACAACAGTAAAGAGTCTTTCAACATCCATTAAGACAACAGCAACTTTGACCGGAGGAACCTACGAAAGTATTAGAATTGGTGATTATGGAGAAAACGGCGATCTTTCCACTATCGTTAAGGATTCTTATGTATTAATTTCAACGGATGAAAGCACCGTGGGCGAAATATTAAATATAAGCGGCAAGAGCTCTGTTAAAAATGTCAAAGTAGCTAAAGTTACAGGTGATAGGACTGCACCCACCTGGACAGCGAATGGCGACAGCGGTGATAACTACGGAATTCAGGTCAAAGGTACCTGGTACAATTCCCTGCCGGATACCGTCAGCTTTGCAACCATTCCATATAATGATCAGAAGCTGGATATGACAATCCGTGCGAATGATGACAATGGGGTGGTAAAATATTATTATTACATTCAGAAGATTACAGAGGATAGTGCAACCTGCAATACTTTAACCGAGAAAGAATTGGATGCATTAAACAGGAAGGTTACGGATGCAACCAAAGGTTTCAAACTCCTGAGTGGAAACGGATCGGAAGCAATTACTCTGCCGGATGATTTCAGTGAAATGTATATATCAACAGAACAAAGATATGTGATTTATGCATATGCCGTAGATCAGGCAGGCAATAGGAGTAGCTATATCAGTACCGGAGGAATCGGACGAGATAAGTCGGTATCTATTACAGTAACACCACCCTATAAGAATGATGGTGAGTTAACAGATGCACAGGCAACCTATAAAATTGAAATATCTGAGAAAGCAACCATACTTTATTTCTGTTTAGACGAAGCGTATTGTACGGAACATAATTTAACTTACGGTGAGGACAAAATTGCAAATGATACCTTTAAAAGGGGTTTAAAAAGCAAAATCAACGATTATATCTGGAATCATGATGTCATCTATAAAGAAGTAGACGGAAGATATACACCGGCTATTAAAGCAAGCGGTGAAATGGTCGATGTGACGGGAACGGGAGTTAAGCTTCCGGTCTATATGATATCACTGGAATCCGGAACGACACCGTTTACAGTAACGGGATTGAAAGCAGATGAGAAATATTCGGTATGGGTTATTGCCATAGATGAAGCAGGAAATTTAGCAGGGCTTGTAGCGGAAGATGATAAAACCTTGAAAACGCTGCCAAAGATTGTTACGCCTCCGACAATCAGTGGATTTTACGGAGATTATGCGGAAGCAACGGGCGGAGCAGCTGTGGATGAGAACGGCAATTCTGTCGAAGGTACCTGGGATTGTCGAACACGGTTATTACCTGACGAACTAAATGCAGACGGAAAAATGAAGGTTACATTTACACCTACGTCAGGCACATACGACAAAGATACTATCGTTGTGATGTATGTGACGCCTACGATCAAGAAGCGTCCTGTAACTGTCTATGCGTATAATTTATACAAGAAGTATTTGGAAGATTTACCGGATATTGAATTTTATGTAGCTCGTAATGAAAAGGGTGAGTCACCATTATTGGATCTATCGGGTAAAGTAGATACAGCAGATAAGGTAATTAAGCCTTATTTAAACCTCCATACAGAGGTAACTAAGGATTCAGATGCAGGCAAGTATCCGTTTACTGTAACTTTTGATAATCCGGACAGCTATTATGATGTAAACATCGTATATCCTAATATGAATGATGATCACGGAATATTGACAGTTGAGAAACTAGACAGTCAGATAAAGATGGATGAAAATGAAAAAACAATCAAGATGGGCGATACTCTGTCACTTGCAGAGAGTATAACTACAGTTCCCCAAAAAGCATCACTTGAGTACGAAGCTTATAATAAGGATATAGTTAGTGTGTCATCAGATGGTATTGTAACACCGTTAAAGGTTGGAAAGGCGTATATTACAATACGATTACTGGAATCAGACAACTATAATTACACTTATAAATCAGTGGAGATTACTGTAGAAAAAGGAGACTGTACAGTACCGGAGATAACGAAGACCTACTTGTATAATCAACGAACACAGGAAAGATTTACAGTGGAATCTTTGTTGCCGGAGAATTGTGGTGATGTGACTTGCATAAGTAATTCTTCTGATATCGAGGATACAGATAATATACTGGAATTACATAGCATAGGAAATATTGTAGACTATTCTGTAAAGGGAGGAACAATAGACACTACCGCCAAAATCACACTTAAGGTGACATCGGAGAATTATAATATAAATCAAGATACAACTCCCGGTCAAATTATTGTAAATGTAGTTTTGGTAGACCGGACGCTGACAGAACTACAGGGCAATTTGGCTCTGAAGAGTAGCACATTGACCTATGGACAGGCACTGTCAGAACTGAAATTTGGTGACAATACCTTTGTTGATAAGGTAACAAAGAACCCTGTTCCCGGTACTTTAGCATGGAGTACTCCGAATGTAACACCGGAGGTCGGTGATGGAACCTACGAAGCAGGATGGATATTCACCCCTACGGATAAAAAGAACTACATGGAATGTACCGGAAAGGTAAAGATTACTGTAAATAAGGCAACCCCCGAGGTGGTACACGTACCGGATCCAGAAGCTTATACATACAGTCCATTGGTGATTAGCGACGATATACTGAATAATGCCCGGTACAAAGGTTATGTAGTAAATGCTAGCGGATACAAGGTAGATGGAACTTGGTCATGGGTGGAATCGAACCTGGTTCCAAACGTAGGACAGGGTACATATGAAGTTCTGTTTACTCCTGCCAGCAGTAACTATAATACAGTAAAATCTAAGGTTACACTGACAGTAAAGAAAGCAACTCCGTATATTCAGACACCGCCTTTTGTCAACAAAGAGTATGTTCATGGAGACTTTTTGGAGAATAAGGATTTACAGCCGGGTATAGCAACGGCAGGTGTAAATGGACCGAAGATTGCAGGTGAATTTTCCTGGGTATACGCCGGTACTAAATTATCCTATGTAGAGAATGTAAAGAACAATAAGTATGAATATCTCTTCTGGCCGGATGATACAGAAAATTATGAACTTAAGTATGATTTCATTACCTTAACCGTCAACCGGGCAGAGTACCCGCCCCAAAAGCCGGGAAATTTGAATGTGAAGAATTCCTGTAAGACACTTCGGGATGTACAATTACCGACGGACTGGAAATTTGTTAAATCAAGTCAGGTAGACTTAGATGCGGAAATGGAAATCGGTAAAGAAATTTCGGTAGAGGTAATGTATTTGGGCGAGGATAGAGACAATTATGTAAATACTAATGTCACCATCACCGTCACCCGCTCCTCCTGCGACCACGAGAAGACCGAGCGCCGCGAGGTCGTCAAAGCTACCTGTATCGCGGAAGGCAACACCGGATACCTCTGGTGTCTGGATTGTAACACGAAATTGGAAGAAGGCACCGTGACACCGAAGGATCCTACGAACCACACTGCCCTGACCAGCAAGGTGATCAAGCAGCCTACCACCTCGGAAGAGGGCATCATGGAATACACCTGTAGTGCCTGTGGTTACAGTGCTACCAAAGCCATTGCAAAGATCGCCAGCACAAGCAGCGGTACCGGCAGCAGTTCCGGATCGCAGAGCAATAATGACGACAAGCCGGCACCTACACCGACACCCACACCGGCTGCCACTCCTATACCCGCAGTGACACCGGTACGGCCGAACCGCATTCCTGTGAAGCCGACGGTGAAGGAGGAGCCTAAGGCTCCCGCACCCTTCCTGCGCGGAGAGAACGGTAAGGAAGGCTGGGCAGTCATCACAGAGACAGTGACGGAAGCAGAGGACGGAGATACCGTGATCGTGGATATGAACGGTTCTTCCGTAGTACCGGGGGATGTATTCGACCGGATACGTGGCAAGGACATCACCGTAGAGTTCGATCTTGGCAACGGCATCCTCTGGAAGGTCAACGGCCAGAGCGTAGAGAAGGGAAATGTCGGTGACATTGACTTCACGGTACGCGCCGGAGAGGACGCAAACGATACGATCCCTCTGGAGATCATCAATAATCTCACCGGAGAGAGAACATACATGAATCTGAGCCTTGCTTACGAGGGAGAGTTCGGATTCGAGGCGGTCTTAAGTCTGAATGTGGGTACGGCAAATGCCGGACTCTATGCGAACCTGTTCTACTATAACGAAGCGACGAAAGAACTGGAATTCCTGTGTGCCGGTGAGATCGGACAGGACGGAGGCGCGGAGCTTACTTTCACACATGCCTCCGAATATACCATCGTGATAGATGAACAGCCAATGGAGACGGACCAATCGCAGGAGGTTACCTCTGAGACCGGAATGCAGGACAATCAGGAGGATAATACCGTAAATATTGCTCCGGAGGTGGAAAATACCGGACACACCGCTCTGCTGATCTTCTGCATAATATTGATCGCAGCTGCTTTCATTGTGATAGGGGTTATCGTATTTGTAAAAAAGAATAAAAAAGAGGAATAAAGGGAATTTCACCCGGGTGCTCGTTCATTAGCATCCGGGTGAATTTATGCGTATTATGAAAAGACGACAAAACGATACTTGAAATACATACAAAAAATACATATGATAATATTTAAGATCGCGCTGTCAGACGGAAAGTTCTGTCGGTGGGAACGAATGATCACATTGCAAAAACCGTGAATATCTTTTAGAAAATCACGGATAAAACGAGGGTACTCTATGATACTTGGGATTCTGACCTATACGCATAATATTACGACTATGCTGTTCGGCATCTTTTTGTCGGCATTTTTCCTGGGAGTGAAACAGGATAAAAAAAATGTACTGAAGCTTCTGTTGCTGGCAGTGATCTCCGGAACGCTCTATTTTGCCATGGCATCGTTGCTCGATTCTACAATAGTGGATCAGCTTTACCCGTTGCTGGTCCATGTGCCGCTTCTGCTGGTACTGGTATTGTATTATAAATTCAGAATATTGCCGTCCCTGATCTCTATCTTCACTGCCTATTTGTGCTGCCAGTGCAGTAACTGGATGGGACTGCTCGCACTGTCTGTGACAGGAGAAGAGTGGTGCTATTATGCCTGTCGTATTGTGGTGACGCTGGTGGTATTCTGGGTATTGTGCCGCTATGTCTGCCAGACGACGGCGATGCTGTTTGCGAAGACGGACCGGGAGCTGCTGATCATCGGAAGTCTGCCTCTGGTGTATTATATTTTTGACTATGCCACGACGAAGTTTTCCAGTCTGCTTTATACCGGCAACAGGGCGGTACCGGAATTTCTCGGATTTGCCATCTGTCTGTCGTATTTAATTTTTTTGCTGGTGTATTTCCGGGAATATGAAATGAAAAGCAAGGCAGAGCAGTATAACGAACTTACCCGGATGCAGCTGAATTCGTTTCAGGCGGAGATGGCCAACACAAGGAAAAGCGAGAAAAAGATGTCAATCCTGCGGCATGATACCAGACATCATATGTCCGTCCTGCGGACACTGATCCAGCAGGGAGATTGTGAAAAAGCGCTGGAATATCTCAATGAGGTCAGCCAGACCTATGACGATACTGTCATTAAGGCATATTGTAGGAACGAAATGGTGAATTCGGTATTATCTACTTATAATACCCGCTTTGAGGAGCAGAAGATTCCCTGGGATACACAGGTCACGATCGGAGAAAAGCTTTCCTGTTCGGAAATGATGTTCTGTGCGATCCTGTCCAATGTACTGGAAAATGCCATGCATGCGGTACAGGAGCTGCCGGAGAGCAGACGAAGGATTGAACTGTCTCTGTCGGAAAAGGCAGGACATCTGCTACTTATGGTGAAAAATCCGGTGCAGACGCCGCCGGTATTTACCGATGGAATCCCGGTGACGGATCGTTCCGGGCATGGACTGGGTTCCCGGAGTATCGTATATTATGTGGAGAGCCTGCACGGACAATACCAGTTCCGGATGGAAGACGGAGACTTTGTCGTCAGGATTATTCTATAGAAACATCCGGGAACAGTATGTAAATTTTTGTCCGAAAAGTTTTACAATACATTTACCTTTTTTTACGAGTCGTTGGTAGTAGCTGCCAGCGGCTTTTTTTATAATCGGAGATGTCAATTGATGAAAAAACAGAAAACGAGGAGACAAAATGAAAAAATTAATCGCTCTTGTTCTGGCAGGTATCATGACATTTTCTCTTGCGGCCTGCGGACAGAACACAACAACCACTCAGACAACTACACAGAACACTCAGACAACGGAAAATCAGACAGTGGCAGCAGACAACAGTCAGACCACTACAGAGCCTATGGAACTGACCATGTATTTCCCGGTATCCGTCGGCGGCGGTCCCGATGCATTGATCGATGCCCTGTGTGCACAATATCATGAAGAAAATCCCAATGTTACCATTAAACCGGTATATGCCGGAAGCTATGCGGATACCCGTACCAAGGTACAGGCAGCGATCAAGGGTGGTAATACTCCGGATCTCGCAATCATGTTCTCTATTGACCTGTATTCTCTGCTGGCGATGGATGCCATCGCAGATATCAACAGCTTCTGCACTACAGATGCGGACAAGGAATGGCTGAACGGCTTCTATGACGGATTCATGATGAACAGCCGTGATGGTGAGACCACCTACGGTATTCCCTGGCAGAGAAGCACCATCGTACTGTATTACAACAAGGATGCTTTCCGTGAGGCAGGCTTAGATCCCGAGAAGGCACCTTCCACCTGGGATGAGTTAAAAGATTATGCAAAGCAGCTGACCAAGGCTGACGGTTCTCAGTATGGTATTGAGATTCCTTCCGACGGTTATGCTTACTGGATGTTACAGACCTTCTGCACACAGCAGAGCGGCTTCAATCTGATGAACAACACCGGTACCGAGGTATATTACAACGATGACAGAACCGCTAAGGGCTTAAGCTTCTGGAAATCTCTGGCAGAGGACGGCTCCATGCCTTCCGGTATTGTAGCATGGGCTACCACACCTTCCGACTTTATCGAAGGTAAGACTGCCATGATGTATCATACTACCGGTAACCTGACCAACGTGAAGAAAAATGCAACCTTTGACTTCGGAGTAGCCATGCTTCCCGCAGATGAGACTCCCGGTTCCCCCACCGGAGGCGGTAACTTCTATATCTTCAAGGGAGTATCTCCGGAGAGACAGCAGGCAGCATTCGAGTTCATCAAATGGATGACAGATGATGAGAGAGTAGCCCAGTGGAGTATTGATACCGGATATGTGGCCACCAGACCCAGCGCTTATGAGACCGAGCGTATGAAGGCTTATGCGGAAGAATTCCCTTACTGTCTGGTAGCAAGAGACCAGCTGGAGTATGGTTATGCAGAACTGTCTACCTACAATCAGGCAGAAGTACAGAAAGCGATTGATGATGCCATCTCTTATGTAATGACAGATCAAAAGGATGTGAAGACTGCGCTGGATGAAGCACAGACCACCGCAGAGAATATTTTGAAGGCTTACAAATAATCTCATAAATGTTGATCCATGTGAGGAGACCAGCCTGCTGTTTCATGCAGACTGGTTTTTCCCATAAAATGTAAAGTAAAAAGTGAGGAATGAATATGGCAGAGACAATGACGCCGAAGGTAAATCTGGGAGCGGGAAAGGTATTGGCAGATGCCTTGTTTCCACAGGAAGCTGCCCCAAATTCTGTCTGTAAAATAGATGTCGAAAAGGAAGCAGCTTATGAAACAGCATTAAAAAAAGAGATTTCCAATAAATGGAAACGAACACTGACGGCATGGCTTTTGTTGGCTCCGTCGTTGGTATTTTTATGTGTTTTTACGATTTATCCGATTGTAAAAAGTGTGATCAGCAGCTTTTATCTGGATAATTTATCGGTGATGCAGCCGGTATTCGCCGGATTGTCCAATTACATTGCGTTGTTTCAGGATAAGGTATATTGGGAGTGCTTTTGGAATAATCTGCTGATCGCCGTAGTCACGGTTCCCATCAGCATCGGTCTGGCAGTCGCCATGGCGATGTTCGCCAACAGTTTAAAATGGGGCAAAGCGGTAGCTCGTCTGGGATTTACATATCCAACCTTTATTCCGCTGGTGGCGGCAGCGAATATCTGGATGTTTATTTATACGCCGATTTACGGTCTCCTGGGTTATATTAATCCCAACTGGAGATTCCTGGCGGACGGTAAGACGGCGATCTGGGCGGTCATGGTAATGCTGATCTGGAAACAGGCAGGCTATATTATGCTGTTCTATGTAGCAGGCCTGCACGGTATTTCCAGAGAATTATTCGAGGCAGCGAAGATCGACGGAGCCAACGGGCTGCAGATTTTCACCCGCGTCACCTGGCCCATGTTAAAACCCACGACGATTTATGTACTGATCATTACTTTGACCAATGCATATAAAATGGTGGATCATCTGTACATTATGACCAAAGGCGGCCCCGGTAACGCTACGAACGTACTTCTGTTTTATATCTATCAGACGGGCTTTGATTACTGGGACACCGGCAAAGCATCCGCTATGACTGTGATCCTGGTGGCCGTGTTATTGATCGTGACCAGTATCTGCTTCTTTGTACAGGATAAGAAAGCATATTATAACAACTAAGGATGGAGAAAATTATGGATATTACATATTCGGCCGCAAAGGCACCAATGCGGAGACGGACACATCATCCGGTGCCTGTGGGAAAAATATTGGTCTATGGAATTATGTTTTTGCTTCTGGCAGTATCCCTGATCCCTTTGATCTGGGTAGTGCGAACGGCGTTTATTCCCAAGGAACTGACACTGGATCTGACGGCGATCGCCTGGCCTACACTGGAGAATTTCCGGAGAGTACTGGCAGCAGCGCCCTTTGGAAAATATTACGGCAATACCATTTTTATCGTAGTGGGAGTACTGGCAATTCAGTTTATATTGATCACTCTGGCAGGTTATGCTTTTGCCCGGATTGATTTCTATGGATCAAAAGCATTGTTTGTGCTGTTTTTATCCCAGTTGATGATCGCACCGGAGGTATTGATCCTGCCGAATTATTCCATGATGGCAAAATGGGGACTGACAGATACGAAGATCGGTATTATGCTTCCCTTTTTCGCATCGGCCATGGGAACTCTGATCGTGCGCCAGACGATCAAAATCATTCCCTATGAATTGGAGGAAGCGGCGAAAATGGACGGAGCCAATCTGTTCCAGATCCTGTGGAGGGTCTATGTACCGCTGTTGAAGCCGGCCTATATTTCCTTCGGGATGATATCGGCATCTTTCCAGTGGAACAATTTCCTCTGGCCGCTGGTTATGACGGATTCCGTGGAGAAGAGACCTCTATCCCTGGGACTTGCCATGTTCGCCATGTCCTATGAAACGGGAATGCAGTGGAGCGATGTGAGTGCAGCCACTGTATTAGTGTGTGCTCCGCTTTTGATTCTGTTCTTTGTATTCCAGAGGCAGTTTATGGAGAGCTTTATGCATTCCGGGATCAAGTAGTTTTTTAATATAATGAAATCGTTGAGAAAACTCTTTCCTTTCGATATAATAGGGGTGTCAACAATAACAGGTTGTCTGCGGGAAGGAGTTAATGAACGAATGAAATATACACTGGATTATCAGAAATATGCGGAGCTGGCAAGACGCGTGGCGGCAGAAGGAAGCGTGTTGCTGCGGAATGAAGGGGATACCTTACCATTACGCAGGGGACAGAGAGTATCTGTATTCGGAAGAACACAGTTCGAGCATTACAAGAGCGGCACAGGCTCCGGCGGCATGGTCAATGCTCCTTATGTCACGAATATCATCGACAGCCTGAAAGAAGATGGAACCATACAGGTAAATGAAGCGCTGGAGCAGGTGTACCGTGAGTGGCTGAAGGAGCATCCTTTTGATGTGGGAGAGGGCTGGGCCATGGAACCCTGGAATCAGGAGGAAATGCCCGTAGATGAAGAATTGGCGGTGCAGGCAGCCGGACAGTCGGATGCTGCGATCGTGGTCATCGGTCGTACTGCCGGAGAAGATAAGGATAACAGTGCGGCGGAGGGAAGCTATCTGCTGACAGCTATGGAGGATGAGCTCCTTCGTAATGTATGTCATGCTTTTGAGCATACGATCGTGGTACTGAATGTCGGCAACATCATAGATATGAAATGGGTAGACCGGTATCAGCCGCAGGCTGTGCTCTACATCTGGCAGGGAGGCCAGGAGGGAGGCAGAGCCTGTGTGGATGTCCTGACCGGAAAAGTAAATCCCGGTGGTAAATTAAGTGACACGATTGCGGAAGATATTGAAGATTATCCTTCCACGGAAAATTTCGGAGATCCGGTGGAGAATTTCTATACGGAGGATATTTATGTAGGATATCGTTATTTTGAGACCTTTGCGAAAGATAAGGTGAAGTATCCTTTCGGATTTGGATTATCCTATACGAAGTTCCAGACAGAGATCCTGGGATTCTCCGTACAGGGCACGGCAGTCACGGCAGTTGCAAAAGTGACCAATGTCGGGGGAGTATCCGGCAGGGAAACTGTGCAGCTGTATCTGGAAGCCCCTCAGGGGAAATTAGGAAAACCTCTGCGCCAGCTGGCTGCATTTGCGAAGACCGAAGAACTGAAGCCGGGTGAGACAGAAGAACTGTTACTGAAAACAGAGCTGACGGAGTATGCTTCCTATGATGACAGTGGTGTCACCGGACATAAATCCTGCTATGTACTGGAAGAGGGAGACTATATCTTCTATGCCGGAACCGATGTGCGAAGCGCGGCAGAGGTTGGCAAGGTGACCCTGACAGAGCTTCGGGTAGTGCGGACGGTGACGGAAGCAATGGCACCGGTACAGGAGTTTAAGCGCCTGAAACCTTTCTTTTTCGAGGAAAAGGATCATGCCATTGCAAACTGGGAAGAGGTACCTTTACGTACGATAGATCTGGCGGACAGGATCCTTAAGGAGAGACCTACGCAGAGTGAGTATGCAGGAGACCGTGGCTGGAAGCTGGCGGATGTATCAGATGGAAAAATCACATTGGAACAGTTTCTGACACAATTGTCGGACGAAGACCTGATCTGTATGACCCGCGGAGAGGGCATGTGTTCCCCGAAAGTGACTCCGGGTACGGCAGCAGCCTTCGGCGGACTGACCGATTCACTGCAACGGTTCGGAATTCCGGTGTCCTGTTGTTCGGACGGACCCTCCGGTATCCGTATGGACTGCGGCACCATGGCATATGCTCTGCCTAACGGGACATTGCTCGCCTGTACCTTTGATCCTGAGCTGGTGGAGGAGTTGTATGAGTTGGAGGGCATGGAGCTTCGGAAGAACAAGATCGACACCCTCTTGGGACCCGGCATCAATATCCACAGGAATCCATTGAACGGTCGTAACTTTGAGTATTTTTCGGAAGACCCGTATCTCACCGGTATCATGGCGGCAGCACAGCTGACCGGCATGGGAAAATACGGTGTCACCGGCACCATCAAGCATTTTGCATGTAACAATCAGGAATTCAAACGGCATGATGCCAACAGCATTGTATCCGAGAGAGCACTGCGGGAGATCTATCTGAGGGGCTTTGAGATCGCTGTGAAACAGGGCGGCGCTTACAGTATCATGTCCACTTACGGTCCGGTGAACGGACTGTGGACAGCTGGCAACTATGATCTTCTGACGACGATTCTCCGTAAGGAATGGGGATATCAGGGCATTGTGATGACCGACTGGTGGGCGAAGATCAATGAGGAGGGTGAGCCCGGCTCCGGCAGACAGACGATTCCCATGGTGCGGGCACAGAACGATATCTATATGGTCGTAGCGGATGCGTCATCCAACTCTGCAGGGGACAATACCGCGGAAGGCCTGGCAGACGGCAGACTCACCAGAGCACAGCTTACGCGGAATGCAGCAAATATCTGTGGTTTTCTGTTACGTTCTGTTGCTATGGAACGGCTTCTGGACAGAGAGGAAGAGGAATGCACGGAGCTTTACAATCCGGTAAGCACCGAGGGCGCAGGAGACAGCGGACAGGTGCTGGCGCGTCTGGAACTGCCGGAATCGAAGAC